>Ga0209185_1000091_pt1 | contig 136667 bp, 125 predicted proteins | sample SidtaG_2_FD_187425 | JGI IMG/M metagenome (GOLD analysis project Ga0209185, IMG submission 187425) | Marine algal microbial communities from Sidmouth, United Kingdom - Sidmouth_Asex2 metaG (SPAdes) (version 2) | ecosystem: Host-associated > Algae > Red algae > Unclassified | place: Sidmouth... | reverse complement strand
ATCGGTTCAACGCTTTTGCGCTCGAGTGAGAGCATCAGCGCAGAACAATAGTTAATCATCGGTTGATGCCGAGTGACATGGCCCAAGCCTTCGCACAAGTAGTCCAGGTAGGTGTTTAACTTTTTCATAGACGTCATGATCGCCGACATTCATTTTTGACACATGAACTTATATAGTCTATTTTTCATAACACAGTGGGACTAAGTGGCAGCACGAACTAGCCGTCTTGACGGCGACGATAGAGAATAGGGCTTGAACAGCCCTATACTTGCCCTAACACATGCGCTCAGACCTACGTATCGCCTCTGACAGGATATCGATGACCGGAAGCTCGTCCAGCATACGAAAGAAAGTGTGTGTGGTGGGTGCCAACGGTGTAGGCAAGACCAGTCTGGTGCGTCGATATGTCAATAACCTGTTTGACGTGGATTATTGCAAGACGCTTGGGGCCAACGTCAGTAAAGCGACAGTCATGATAAGAAGCGTCGACGTATCCTGTGTCATATGGGATGTGGACGGCGATGAGCACAGCGATGTTATCAGGCCCGGGTACTTCCGGGGCATGTCGGGTTTCCTGTTGTTCGTTGACGGTACCTGTCATTGTTCTCTAGCTCGTGCAAGCGATCTAATTGTCACTATAGAGAACACTGTGGGATCAGTGCCTTTTGTACTGCTGCTAAACAAGGCAGATCTGAAAAACACTTGGACTATCGCACCTCATGAAGTGGCTAGCCTGTCGTCACGAGCCTGCATGACCATTGAAAGCAGTGCTAAAACCGGAGCCGGCGTGATCGAAGCCTTTGAAGTGCTTGCCAAGGCGATGCTGGCTCAGGACTTACGCCTCAGATCTGTATCGTAAAGTTGGGCTGATTATCGAATGCTGCAATCCGGCTTGAATCCTATACCCAGCGGTCTATGAGCCCTCAGTCTGTTGGCTACGACCGATGCCCGACTGCAGCCAGGCGCGCTACCGCAAACTATCGGCGATGCAAAGCAGTAGCAGCGAGCCTTCGAGAATCTGTTCACCGATGGCGTCAAGGGTGCCGGCAGGCCACACTGCACTGGGACAGGTATGCGGGTTATCAATGCAGACGGTGGCTCCATGGCCGATGAGTTTTTTGTCTTGGCCGGGTACCACGTTTTTGATAACGTAGCCAGCTGAGCTTTAAACCGAGAGAGAAGCATGACCAAAGCAGTGCAGCTCTTGATGAATTTTCCGTCTAAAGTCAGTCTGGGCTGTGGTCATGAGTGAATTATCGGGAACAGAACGGGTTCAGATCAACACTGTTTATCTGATTGATGACTCTGATGACGAAGCGTTTCTGGCGAAGCGGCTCATCAAGCGTGCAAACCTTCAGCTAGCCATAGAGGTATTTCCAACGCTGGCTCGGTTCTTTGCGTACACCCGGAGCGCTCCTGACGTTCTCGTCAATCGATCACTGATGATCGTGGACCTGTATCTGGATCTTGAGCTGGGTACCGATGTAATACCTAGAGTTATCTCGACCTGCCCAATGATGATTGTTGGCATGAGCACCGGATCGGTGGATCCGCGTGATCGCCGGAAAGCCTTGGAATCTGGCGCTCGGTTCTATGTGGGTAAGCCGCTGGACGGTGCCTGTATAGAGTCGATTTGCGAGCAGATCAATGGTCTTGAACTAAGCCAGACTGACGAAGGACTGTATATGTTCTATCGGGCTGACTGAACGCCTTCACATTTCCGTAAAGCAGATCCTCCGCACCATCGTGAGGGTGAAAGTATTTTCTCTTCGGCGCCTTGAATTCAGGGCGACAAACCTTAGTTTATTTTGGCGAGACGGGGTCTCTATGAGAACCGGATTCGCTTAACTATTGCTTCTATCGGAGAATACAACGATGAAAATTGATTTAACACCTCTTTACGCGAATACCATCGGCTTTGATCGATTTGGTTCACTTCTGGATTCCGCACTGAGCGCTGACCGGCAGGCGGCAGGTTATCCTCCCTACGACATCGAACTGGTCGGCGAGAACAAGTATGCCATCACACTGGCTGTAGCCGGTTTCCAGGATAGCGAGATTGATGTGCAGGTAGAGAAGGGCATACTCACTGTCCGAGGTAGAAAAGAAGAGCCGAAGAAAGATTCACGGTATTTGCACCGTGGTATAGCCACACGATCGTTCGAACGTAAATTCAACCTTGCGGATCATGTCGAAGTAGGCAACGCGCAACTCGACAACGGTTTGCTGAAGATCTCACTGATCAAGGAGATCCCCGAGGCTATGAAGCCTCGTAAGATACCGGTTGGCGCTGCGACACCTGCCATACAGAGCACGGTGGTAGAGGCCTGAGGTTCGGGTTGTAACCTGTAGTAAAGAACGGCGCCTTTAAGGCGCCGTTTTTTTGCCCGTAAATCCAGTTTGTGAGGTATTCTCCCGATAACTGTATAAATAGACAGCCATTCGGGTCATGAACGCTGAACAACAGGATTTTCTCGAAAAACTGGCTCTGCGAATTCCTCGACTGTTCAATGTCATTCGTCAAGGTAACGTCAAGAGTGAATACATAATTGGCATTCGACAGATCGATAACAGGCATGTGCGATTGAAGATTGTCGCCGAAGTGGTAGATCCGGGCATCAATCCATTATCGTCTCATGGGATGTCTCGAGCCCGAGTGTCAACTGCCCCATCAGATCTCCCTGCCAGCGATGACGCCGCTGCCGCTTTGCCATCCGAGTCCGCCGCCTCCGACGGTCAGCCGTCTGCGGACATGTCGCCCGGGAGCCTGGACCTCGGCGCCCGGAAGCCCGGCGCCCGGAAGCCCGGAAGCCCGGCGCCATTAAATTCGGCGGCTGCTACTCGTCGCCGCCCACGACGTCGCTGACGGGGTACACGTTGTCCTGCAGAATTATATCTGAGAAAATTTGTCGTCCTCTGTCCATCCCCTATTGATGGCGAACAGGATAAGTCCCAGTATGAGGATAGACAACGCGGCATAGAAAAGACTACCGCCGTCGCTTTCTCCCTGGTGCTGCACTTCGATTCCAAGAGGGGAGAACAGGTGGAAAAAGACTGCACCTGCCATGACTGCCGAGGCCATCAGTCCACCAAACATGTGAAAGCGCCTGCGAGTAACACCGAAAAATGAGCCGTTCAGTCTTGAGATGACCCAGAGTAGAGCAGGTAGCAGCAAGACAATGGCGGTCAACAGTTCAACACTACCGATCACGTACGAACCGAAGTTCTTGAAAAGAGTTCCGATTCCGGCTCCGAGAAACGTGCCTATCCAGTCGCCGATAGTGCCGAAGATATGCTGGGTGTCAGGGTGCAACGTGAATTTGTAGCGAAGCGATGCCAGAAACACATAGGACACCCATAAAGCTGCCACCCAAGAGAATATCGCGCGTACCTGTATCATCGTGCTAACCCGTATGAGGCGAAGTGGCTTGCCGAAAGGTTAGCACGAGTTAAAACAGATGCAGAAACATCGTGTTCTCGCCTCTGTGGCGTTCTTTGCCGTCATGAGTAACGCTCATGCTCGATAAACTTGTCGGCTACCTGCAAAAAATCGATTCTGTACTCATCGCGGGCTATTTCGCCTTTGATTCTGTCCACCTTTTTTCGGTCAAAACGGCGATTACTAACACGAGGACGTTTAGGCTTTTCGGTGGTATCGTCAGTTTTTTTATTGGCAGTATCAACGGCGGGTGATGCTGTGTCACCTCGGCGTCGAGCTCTCTTGGGTAGCGATTCGCAATCAGCAGTGGCCGGTAGCGCGACAACTGCGGGGCCAGTGCGTACCGTAGCTGAGGAATCTGCAGGACCAGTCCTGAGGCGTTTCTTGCGCACCTTGTCCAGTTTCAGGACGTTACTGCCCGACTTGCCGCTCTTGGGTAGAGCCATTATCTACATCCTCGTCGTAATCCTTTGGCACCTGACTTCCTGCAAGCTACCGGATCATTCTTGTTTTTATGTTGTACCACTCGTGAGAGCCTCTGGCACAGCGTGCCATGGTAATGACGTGCTGCCCCGATGCATCGGGGCTCCCCCGGTGGATAGGTAATGGAGCGGCGTTGTTGCCAGTTAATGTAACTGCAATTGCCTGTACAGCCAGACAGGTCACAAAGCCTATTGTCGTCGAGTGTTTTTAGGTGAACCGCTGCATACAAGGCACAATATCAGCAGCAGGTTGAGGTAAAGGTCTCGTTTTCCGGTGAAACGGTTTGTCAGATGTTGAGAAATTTCGTACCAGCCTGCAGATTACCGGGTATCGGGCTTACCGGGATGGCATTGTGCTAGTAAAAGACACCTCGTAAATATTGCATATTCGACCAGAGTCGAACAAAGTTTAGCGTTTTTGCTCGTCAAATCTTTGTCTTCTGCGAACTGTCTTCTATCCTTTCAGAGTCCCTTAACCTTTCGACACGGCCGCGATGCGGAGAGCGTCAAAATGAGTGTAAAAAAAGAAACCCGAAAAATCCTGATAGTTGATCAGGACGCCGACAGTGCCCAGTGCCTCTCACATCAGCTGGAGTTCATCGATTACGAGCCCAAGGTGCTCAGTTCACCAGAGCTACTGGATAGTCTGGGCGACCTGACGCTTTATAGCAGCGTTCTGGTGGCCAACTTTCACGGTATCGTGAGCTGGGCGGAACGGCTACGTGCCAAACATGAAAACTGCCCGCCTCTGGTCTTGTTGCTGGGTAACCAGCCGGCAGATATATCCCAGGATGAGATTGATCAGAATTTTGTGGGGTGTCTCAAGGCTGAGATACGTTACGCCGCGCTGTCTGATCTTCTACACAAGTCCAAGGTACGCGGAACGGCCAACAGCACCCCGAGTAAGGAGGGCACACAAAACCCGGAGTTGTTCCGCTCCCTGGTGGGCAACAGTCGATCGGTTCAGCGTGTTCGTAAGATGATAGATCAGGTGTCTCCTACCGAGGCGACCGTACTTATCCTGGGTGAGTCGGGAACGGGTAAGGAGGTAGTAGCGCGTAACATTCATTATTATTCCAACCGCCGTAACAAACCTTTTGTACCTATCAACTGTGGTGCGATTCCTAGTGAGTTGCTGGAAAGTGAACTTTTCGGCCACGAGAAGGGCTCGTTTACCGGTGCAGTCGGTTCGCGTCAGGGTCGGTTCGAACTGGCAGAAGGCGGTACGATTTTTCTCGACGAAATTGGTGATATGCCACTGAACATGCAGGTGAAGCTGTTGCGTGTCATCCAAGAACGATCTTTCGAACGGGTGGGTAGTAACAAGAGTATCAAGAGCGATGTCAGGATCGTTGCAGCGACTCACCGGGATCTGGAAGTATTGATAGAGGATGGCCGGTTTCGGGAAGATTTGTACTATCGCCTGAACGTCTTTCCGATCGAGATGCCACCGTTAAGTAGTCGTGCAGAAGATCTGCCACTGCTGGTCAATGAGCTGATCACCCGACTTGAGCATGAGAAAAAATCATCGGTTCGGCTGACGCCAGCTGCCATGATGGCGCTGTGCAACTATGACTGGCCGGGTAATGTGCGTGAGCTAGCTAACCTGATGGAGCGCATGACCATTCTGCATCCTTACGGGGTGGTGGATGCAGGCGATCTGCCGCCTAAGATGGCACCGCATGGCAGAGCATTAAGCGATGCTCGTGAAGAGTCTGGCGGCGAGGGTGCAGAGAACAGCAACAGTATGCCTATGGTGACTGGTATGCCTGCTGTGCCGTTAAACAACAAGCCACGACTACCTCGTGAAGGCATTGATCTGAAGCAGCATCTGACAGATATAGAAATCAGTCTGATTGAGCAAGCGTTAGATGAATGCTCCGGCGTTGTTGCACATGCCGCTAACCGGTTGAAGATCCGCCGTACCACTCTTGTTGAGAAGATGCGCAAATACAGCATCCAGAGACCTGAAGAGGTTTCCTGAGCGACAGGTCCACGCCAATCATAGGCAGTAGTACTGTAACGATCGGTGTGGGCCGGTTTGCACGACGCCAGCGGCCCGCATGGACGGGTTGCGGCGCAATGATCGTACCGTATAAAGCCAGCCCCGGCTCCGATCATGCTTGTGTAACGGTAGCGTTTTCACCGCGCAGCGAACTGCAGTTTGACGCATAAACTGCGGGGCATTTCCCAAAATGAACGATTGATCTTCATCGGCGAGCACTGCGGCACGTTAGCTTGCGCTCAGTGGATCAAGACTTGCTCCCATCACACCTTGTCACGTTGACCATTTTGCTGCCAGATCCGGAGCGCGATGTAGTCATGGTTTATTTGCAAAGGTGTTTCACATGTCAGTCATTCTAGTAGCAAGGTTCGTCAGCTTTCGGACCGCATCATAGCGATGCACGCAGCTACACCTCCCCCGTTCGTTAACCCACAACCGGTGCAGACGATTGCGATCGCTGGCGGCAAGGGTGGAGTGGGCAAGTCAAACGTTGCTATTAATCTGGCTGTAGCGCTGGGTATGTCCGATCATGAGGTGCTCCTTGTTGATGGTGATCTGGAGCTAGGCAATATTGACCGGCTGCTGAACCTGAGTCCAGAACATAACCTGAAGCATGTGTTCAACGGTATCCGGCAGTTAGAAGAAGTGGTGTTGCAAGGACCCAAGGGCGTGTCGGTGATACCCAGCGATAGTGGAGCGCTTGAAATGGCGCGTCTGTCACACATTGAACATGCCGGGTTGATCGGACTCTTCAGTGACCTACCTACTGATGCCGATACCTTGATTGTAGATGTAGCTACCGGGCTCTCTGAGAGTGTTTTGAGTTTTTGTCGCGCGGTAAGGGAGGTCATCATCGTGGTTGTTGACGAGCCCACTGCACTGCAAGATGCGTTTTCTACCATCCGTGTCCTGCATGAACGTTGTCAGGTACGACGTTTTAGAGTGGTAGCTAACAAAACTGAATCTTCGCGTCACGGGCTGGATATATACGCCTCGCTGTCGCGCATGACTGATCGACATCTGGATGTATTACTGGATTTCTGCGGTTCCATACCGTTTGATCTCCAATTAAAGCAGGCAGTGTGTCAACAGCAAGCGGTTGTTGAGGCCTTTCCGAGATCGCCTTCAGCACTGGCATTTCGAAAGATGAGTACTCGAGTGGCTCGATGGCCTCAACCCCAGACCCCTTGCGGGCATATCGAATTTTTTGTGGAGCGGCTTATTCAGGCCGACGCCAGTACACGGTGAGAATAATTTCTGTATGAATGCACACGCGATGTACAACGAAGTGACAACGGTGGATCCGGATGGTCTGGTTGCCGCTAACGCTAACCTTGTCAAAAGGATTGCGTTTCACTTGATGAACCGATTACCGCCCAGTGTGCAGGCTGAAGACTTGATTCAGGCCGGCATGATCGGTCTGCTTGAGGCGGCTCGACACTACGACCCGTCGCAGGGTGCCAGTTTTGAGACGTATGCCGGCATCAGGGTACGGGGTGCCATGCTCGATGAGATCCGGCGCTCTGACTGGACGCCTCGTTCGGTACACAGAAAGTCGCGTGAAGCTGCTGAAGTGCTTCGCAATATCGAACAGACCAGTGGACGCGAAGCCAAAGCGCGAAAGGTTGCAGACAAGCTGGGTATCGAACTATCGGCCTATCATCTTATTCTGACTGAAAGCTCAGCTGCGCACGTGTTCAGTTTTGATCAGCCTGATGAACATACTGGTGAAACGATTGCGTTACCGCAGAGCGCTGAAGTCAGTCCGGGTGACCAGGTAGAGTATCAATCTTTTCGCCAAGCTCTAGCCTTGTCCATCAAGAATCTGCCCGAACGTGAAGCACTGGTCATGTCGTTGTATTACGACGATGATCTCAATCTACGGGAAATTGGCGATATTCTGGGCGTGAGTGAATCCCGCGTCTGTCAAATACACGGTCAAGCGCTTGTCAGGCTCAAGGCGCGCATGACTGAATGGACGCAGAAGTAGGTAACTCTAATGGTGGCAGACGAATCTCAGTGGTACGTACAGAAAGGATCGCGTGTACAGGGCCCTTTTTCGACTAACGAGGTAGGGCGCTTCTTGCTGCTTGGTCGTGTACGTAACACAGACAGAGTGAGCCGTGATGGTGAGCTTTGGGAGCCGGTTACTCAAGTACCGGAACTGATTCCTGAAGAGCTGTTGAATCTGCAATCTGACGATGGCTGGAACCAGTTTCTGCAAGTACGAAAAGTGGAAGATGAACGCAATGTGGAGCGTGCAGTGCCTGAAGAGCGGCGCGCATTTCCTGATCCGCTTCCTGAGCAGCTTCGCGATGAATGGCAAGCGGCTGCCCCACCAATTTCCCACAGTGTGTTGCCGTGGTCGTTGCTGGGTATCACCCTGGCGGCACTCGGTGTCGTGCTTTATCTTAATGTTACTACCGGATTGACGCCCTGAACGTCTCTAACCGCATACCCTTGCCGCCAGTGTGCCAACGATTCGTATTGGTCCACTGCTTGCAAGTGCCTAATCATCCTGACTACTGGAGTGGGTGACATGCCCGTTCTGAGTTCCAAACAAACTGCCGTTACATCGCCCTCTATGCTGCGTCAACAGCGGTTGGATGTTCAACTCCGGCAACTCGAATTCAATGCATTGCTACATCGCAAGCTCGATCTGGAGCGGTTGCTTGAATGTATGCTGACCGAAGGGCAGGGCTTCGTCCGCTTCGATGGTTTGCAATTTCTCGCAGCGGAGCGAGGTGTCGATATCCAGTTGGGGTTTTCTCGCCAGCATCGGCAGCGCTTTGAACTCAAGCTTGGAGAGCGCTCACTTGGCGAGGTCATGCTGATGCGGGCTAAACCATTCACTGCACGTGACGAGCGCGATGCCGAGCGACTTGTCGAGAGTCTGATATACCCGCTCGACAACGCACTGGAGCACCATAAGGTGTCCATGAAGGCGATGACCGACAGCGCCACGGGATTACGTAATCAGCGGGCACTGGACGAGTTGCTGCCACGCGAGATTCGTCTGGTTCGCCGTGTCGAACAGCCATTGGCTGTCATGTTGATTTCGGTAGACTATCTTGAATCGATCAGTGAGCATCACGGCTCTGAGGTAGGTGAGAAGGCTTGGCAATCTGTGGCCGCGACACTGGGCGCCAGGTTGCGAGAAAGTGATCTTATTTTCCGGACTCAAGAAGACTCGTTCTGCATCGTCCTGAATCAGACCGGTCTTGATGGTGCGCTGGTTCTGGCTGAGAGGCTTCGTCAGGAAGTTGATCGTTGTGTCAGCTACGACAACGTCCAGTTTGTGCTCACCGCCAGCGCCGGGGTGACGGAATTGAGCATCAGTGATGATGCGACGAGTCTGCTAGAGCGTGCCGGGGAAGCTCTGTTGCTAGCCAAGCAGGCGGGACGTAATCAAGTACGTGCCTTGTCGCCTGAAGATCCCGCCGATGGCAGCGACCCCACAGCCGCATAACCGTCACAGACAAGTATCATTCCTGACAGTCGGGTTACAGCACGCAGCCTGATTGTGATCAGCGATCCTGAGCGTAATCTGTGGATGTTCGCAGATTTTGTGCGTGCTTATTCAATTTTTTTTGTCGTCTCGTTCGCCCTAGTCAAAAACTTTCGGGTATACTGCGCAGCTCGAAGGCGCTGTGTTGTTCAGCAGCAAATCAATGTCCCCTTCGTCTAGTGGCCTAGGACACCGCCCTTTCACGGCGGTAACAGGGGTTCGAGTCCCCTAGGGGACGCCACCTTCGTTTTTCTGGATGTACACTCGCTCACCAACCGGTTGATTTGCCGGTAGGTGGTAACAAGCGCAGACATCAGATAAAACAATGGCGTCACCTCCCGCTGCAGCTAAAGCGCCAGCGCGCGTCCACACTCAACATTACTTTACGCTACCCCGTAGCTTGTTCCAGAGCCCCGTGTTGCTGGAGCTCTGTTGCTTCAGGTTGTGGTCTGTTGTTTTAAAGGGCGCTGTTCGGATTTTATAAACCGTGCGCCCAGCACCAGCAAGCAGGGTGTAAGAAACAGCGTCAGCAGGGTAGTGAATGCCAGTCCGCCGGCAATGGCACTCGACAATTGTGTCCACCACTGGGTGGAAGGTGCTCCAAAAGACAATTCTCTATCGATCAGGTCCACGTTCATTGCGAAAACCATCGGCACAAGACCGAGTATGGTAGTGACCGCGGTAAGCAGTACGGGTCGTGATCTTACCGAGCCCGTGTACAGTGCGGCCTGGATTGCATTGGCGCCCTGTGTCCGGAAACCGTTGTAAGTATCAATGAGCACTATGTTGTTGTTGACGACAATGCCTGCCAACGCAATGATGCCGATACCTACCATGACAATACCGAACGTCTGTCCTGTGATCATCAACCCGATCAATACGCCGGATGTGGAAAACAGGATGGCCGTGAGAATAAGCATCGCCTGATACAGGCTGTTGAACTGTGTGACCAGAATGATAGTCATCAGGAATATCGCTGACAGAAACGCGGTCAGCAGAAAGGTCATGGTTTCCTGTTGCTCCTCAGCCTCTCCTTTGAACTCCACACCTATCTCAGGATCTGCGGGTTCGTCCTGCAGCGTTGACTGCAATGTGCCGAGTTCAGAGTCTGGCAGGTATCCTTCACCAACATCTCCTACGACGGTGATGACGCGCTTGCCACCGGCACGTTGAATGACGCCGGTTTTGGCTCCCGGGCTTACGGTAACGAAGTTAGAAATGGGGACCATGCCGTTACGAGTCGGCACACGCAGTTCGGCTACCTGATCCAGCGTGCGTTGAGCCAACGGATAACGCACACGGATATCCAACTCATCGGTTGCGTCATCGGGTCGGTAGCCTGCTACTCGTATACCGGTAGTGATCAGTTGTATCGCATTGCCAATCAGTGCCACATCAGCGCCATAGCGTGCGGCCTCCTCTCGATCGACCTCCAGACGCCACTCAACACCGGGTAGGGGTCTGTTGTCACTGATATCAACAAAGCTGCCTTGCGCCTGCATAATGCTACGCAGGCGTTCAACCGCGTTATCAAGTTTGTCTGCTGGCGCACTGACTTGAATATTGATGGGTTTTCCACCGCCGTCAGGTCCACCCTCGTTAGCCACGAAGTCCACTAGTATCCCTGCAATATCCCGAAGCTCTTCCCGTAATTCTTGGGTGATTTCTACCGCCTTGCGGCGCTGATTCCAATCCACGAATTCAAGTTGAATGCTACCTATGACATCGCCATCGCCATTGCCCGTGCGCGTATAGACCGATTCGATTTCATCGCGATCAAACATGCGCTGCTCTACCCGTCTGAGGATGCTGTCCTGTTCATAGATGGACAGATCACCCCGTGCATGTACCTGTAGGGCTACTGACTCCGGTTCTACGTCAGGAAAAAATTCGACGCCCTTGCCGATTGCACCGTAGACCCCATAGCTCAGCACCGTGAAAACAAGCACGGATAACAGTGTCTTTGCCGGGTTAAGCAGCAAAGTATGAAGTGCGCGCAGGTAGCGCAGCTGCATGCCCTGAGTATCGTCGAGAAGTTGCTCTACCGAGTGCAACGATGAATTGAATCTCTCGTCATAGCTTTGCGGGGCAGCGCCGTCGGCTCGGGCCGCAGCTTTACGCCCGACAAACTTGCCTATAACCGGTATGAAGATCAAGGCCATGGCCAGTGAGGCGAGCAGGCAACAGATAACGGTTATAGGCATGTACCGCATGAACTGGCCAATCAGTCCAGGCCAGAACAACAACGGAAAGAACACGGCAAGCGTCGTAAACGTAGACGCGATTACCGGCCATGCCATACGTTTGGAGGCACTGGCATAGGCCTGCTCGGTACTCATGCCACGATCAATGTTGCGATCGGCCAGCTCAGAAACAATGATGGCACCATCTACTAGCATGCCCACAACCAGTATCAGGCTGAAGAGTACTACCACGTTCATTGTGTAGCCTAACGCGTTTATCACCAGAATGCCGGTCAGGAATGAACCGGGAATGGCGAATCCGACCAAAATAGCCGAACGGACACCTAGCGTTGCCATGATAACGATCATGACCAGCACGACGCCTGAAATGACGTTGTTCTGCAAGTCGGTGAGCATGGTTCTGGTCTCTTCGGACTTGTCCTGGTGGAAGCCTATCTTGAGTGTGGGTGGCAACACGGCACGTTCGGCGGCGATAGTACTGCGCACAGACTCGATGGTTTCAATGATATTGGCACCCAGTCGTTTGGATATCTCCAGAACGAGTGTAGGTTGCCCGTTGAGACGAGCGAATCCGGTCGGGTCTTTATAAGTTCTTCTGATGCTTGCCACATCACCGAAGGTGACAACCGCTGTGTCAGTCACTTTGACAGGTAGACTCATGACATCCTCAAGATTCTCGATGACGCCAGGTACCTTCAGCACCATTCGACCCGCACCGGTATCAATAGCGCCAGCGGCAACCAGAAGATTGTTGTTGCGGATCAATGAAAACAGCGAATCAAAATCCAGCGCGTAGGTTTCCATAACCAGGGGATCAACCACGATTTCGAGAACCTCTTCGCGTTCTCCTGCAATATCGGCTTCGAGTACGCCGGGTAGAGCTTCCAGTTTGTCTTTCATGGCGCGTGCAATGCGAATCAGTGTGCGTTCGGGTAATGGCCCCGACAGGCTGATATTGAGCACTGGAAACAACGCTACATTGACTTCATTGACAGTGGGTTCGTCGGTGGCTGCCGGCAACTGTGATTTAGCTGCATCGACGCGTTCGCGTACATCGGCCAACGCGGTGTCGCCATCAAAGCCTGCATCAAACTCAAGCAGTACGGAGGCATGGCCTTCACTGGCGGTGCTGCTGATTTCCTTGAGTCCGCTGATACTTTGCAGCTCCTTTTCCATGGGCCGCACCAGCAGACGCTCAGCATCGTCCGGAGAGATGCCGTCATGGGTCATCGACACATAAATGATGGGAATGGGAACATCGGGTTCTGATTCCTTGGGAATGTTGTTGTACGCCACCACACCGCTGGCCAGTAGGAACAGCAGCAGCAGGATGACCGTTCGAGTACGATCAAACGCTGCATCGATAAGGCTGTGCACTACGGCTTACTCTCTGCAGTGGGTGAGCGCAGTCTCTGGTCAGCGTCCTGATTGCTGGCAGGTCGTGGGTCCACAACTTCTCCGGTGTTTACAAATCCCTGGCCCAGAGTGATGACTTGTGTATCGGCTGGAATGCCAGTAACCCACGCGCCGTCCAGCGAGGTGCTGACCAGCTTGATAGGCAGAAACAGTACCTTGTTGTCGCTATCGACCGCTTTGATACCCAGTTCGCCGGCATCTCCGAATGACAGGGATGACGGTGAAATGAACGTAGCGTTGACTCTCTCGACAGGGATGTGCAGCGAGGCGCTTACGCCTGCAGCAACGCCTCCATCGGTGTTGTCGATGCGTGCCTCGACCTTGAAGCTGCGCGTTTGAGAATCAGCTACAGAGCTGATGAAGCTCAGCTTGCCAGTCAGGTTCTGACCGGTGATCATTTCCACGGTGATGTCCTGCCCCAGCTTGAGACTGGATAGCAATTGCTGTGATGCCTGTGCACTGACGTTGAACTGCGAGTTATCCACGAGCTCGGCAACTGGATCACCACGCTCTATCAATGTGCCCAGTACCACGGGTATGTCATTGACGATGGCTGCGAACGGGGCGGTGATGGTAGTGTTGGCGATATCCAGCTCTATGGTGGCTAGTTGCGCAAGAGCGGCCTCCAGTGAAGCTTCTGCCTGCTCCAGCTGCAACTGTGATTGCAAACCCCTCTGGTGTAGAGACTGTGCAGCTGATTGTTCGCTTCTGGCTGTTTTGACGCGCGCGCCTGCTTCGGCGAGTGCATTCTGACGTCCACCAATATCGAGGGTAACCAGAGGATCCCCCTGATTCACGCGAGTGCCTTTAACGAAATGTATTTTTCTGACCGTACCGCTGGTCTCGGCTTTCAGGCGCAGGTGGCGCACAGGTTCCATCTGACCTTGTAATGTCACCTTGCGATCCATGGCCTCAACGCCGGGCGTCTGCACCTCGACGGCCATGGGTTCATCGCTAGGGTTCTTCTCAGGCTCTGAACTTGCATCTGAGCGAAGCAGCCCTGACAGCATCCAGAGGCTGAGTATTACAACAACAGCCATAGCCGCGAACAATGATGTTCTCACGATGCCCTACACTCCAAATGCGATCAACGGTAAAGTATGGGCCGATGAGCCATCAACAGACCTATTTTATTGCAGCATGACGGGGCACTATCCATTTTCCATGCCTGTGCATCGTAAATCTTGCCTGATAAAGGTGGTGTTGTCTGTATGGTTTTGTATCCTGTTGCAGGCCTGTGTCACGCCCGTTGACCATCTGAATTTTCTCGCCTCTGAGCAGGGATTCACGCGAAGCAAGATTGTGGCTGCGGGGTACGATTTGCTGGTCTATCAGAATCAGTTAAAACCATCCTCCGGGCAAGGCGATAGCAGGGACGTTGCAAAACAGACTTCCGCCATCTTGCATGTCTATCTTGAAGGTGACGGATCGCCATGGGCTTATCGTACTATCGTGATGCCAGATCCCACTCCGAGAAGTCCCATGATGCTGAACCTGATGGCTCTGGACTCACAGCGCGCCACCTATCTGGGCAGACCCTGCTACAACGGTTCGTCACAGGATCCGGATTGTGACTCTACGCTCTGGACCTCTGGCCGATATTCAACACGCGTTGTGGCCAGCATGGCATCGGGTATTCGAGCGCTTGCGCGTCGCCATAAGGCCAATGATATCCGGCTGTTCGGCCATAGCGGCGGTGGTGCGCTGGCCATGTTGCTGGCAGCTCAGGTGCCTGAAGTCACGCATGTCGTGACCATTGCCGGCAACCTGGATACCGATGCGTGGATCAGGCATCACGGTTATTCACCCTTGTATAGCTCGATCAATCCAGCGCTTCAGACACCGCTACGACCCGATGTTGTCCAGTGGCACCTGATAGGGGGGCGCGATGCTGTCATACCGCCAGTACTGGTCCGGCCGTTTATCATGAGCCAGCAGACAGCCAGCGGCTATCTGATGAACGGTTATACCCATGGATGCTGCTGGCAGAACATCTGGCCTATTGTGCTGGAGGCTCTGGCAGACGATACACCTGAGAGTGTGCCCGGAGAGCGTTTTAAAGCTGCAGAGCGCTGAGCAGTCGTTGCGGGTAGTCTGTGATCACGCCGTGTATACCGGAGTCCAGCAGATTCTGCGCGACCGATACATCGTTGACGGTGTAGCAGTAAACGCCCAGACCTTTATCGCATAGCTGCTCAGCTTGCTGCGGGGACAGGCGAGCGCCTTCGCAGTGCAGGTTGCGACAGGCATAACGTTCAACAAGCTGCAACCAGTCATCAGGTAATGAGCCTACCAGCAAGCCTCTGGGAATATCCGGCAGACGTTGTTTGGCGCACATTAGCGAGGGTCTGCTGAAACTGGAGAAGACCATGGGCAGATGTGCAGGCCATGAGGTTTCAACCAGCGAGCAGACAGCCTCCACCGTGGCAGCCTCAAGTCCTTGACGAGGTTTGATTTCAAGATTCAATCCCATCTCATGTTGTATGAGATAGTCAAAAACAGCGCTGAGTCGCGGTAGTGGTTCATTGTCGAACCCTGCTATGCGCTTGCAGGCGTGCAGCGAATCGAGCTGATCTGCAGTGTGTTCGCAGAGCAATCCAGACCCGCTGGTACAGCGATCCAGAGTGTCATCGTGGTGTACGAACGGGACATGGTCTGCGCTGATGGAGACATCAATCTCGACGCAGCGTGCGCCTTGCTCGTACGCCAGAGCCATGGCGGCAAGCGTGTTTTCCGGCGCCTCGCCCGATGCGCCGCGGTGTGCTATCACAGAGGCGAGTAGTGCGGGTTCGATTATTGTAGTCATCAGGCTGTGTGAGGGAGTATCAAGGCTTGTCACATTCTATCCTGAGGACAGCCGGAAACGCCTGATAATGACCGACAAAGGTTGATGGCTACGGTGCTATGGAATCGCGATGCGCCAGCCGCTCTTCATGACTCACACGCCAGCTCACCTGTGTCTGGCCGCGCATGAAATCCCGGCGCAGACGCGTGTATTCCAGATATTCACTGGCAAACGTCCGTGTGCAGAAGTCATCAAGTTGATTGATCCGACAATCTTCCTGTCGTAGCGTCTCATACGCAATCTGTTTGACATCTATATGCGCGCAGCTGGTGAAAAGAGAGACGCCAAGCAGGCAGACGATTCTGCCGGGCAGGTTGATACGCATGATAAACGGTCTGTGAATCTTGATGTCGTGTAGGGCTGGCATGGCGAATCTGGCAGAGCACTGAGTCAAGCGGTTAAAGGGTATAGGCTAAGGTACAAATCAAAGCAAGCTGACAACCGGTTTAATTTACGATGCTTTTTTTAATCAGCTGTTATGCCGCACTCGTGAGTAAAGCGGTGGCGCACACTGCGCATAACGTGCGTCAGTGACCTGGCTGACCGTCAACGCACTGTCTATCGCTGCGCCGCTTCCAGTACACTTGTGCTGTACCTAATTCTCTGGCGAGTGGCATGAATCAGGCACGCCAGGCAGGCGTGAGAGTCAAGCACTTGACCGTCAAGCCTGTGGAGGGCGCGAATCATGAGTCTTGCCAGGCATGCCCCGGTCCGTGTCTCTCCGGAAGAACTCAACGCACTCATGGATGCAGCAGAACAGGCTGCAGATGCGGCAGCCACGATAACGCTTCACTACTTTCGTCAACCCCTTCAAGTGGCTAACAAGGCAGGGCAGCATGCCTTTGATCCGGTTACCGAAGCAGATCGGCAGGCCGAGATTGTAATTCGCGATGCACTGTCGGCAGCGTATCCCCACGTCGGTTTCTACGGCGAGGAGCAGGATCGAGTGGCGGGGACCAGTGGGTTGACTTGGGTGGTAGACCCCATCGACGGTACCCGTGCGTTCATGAGTGGAATGCCGTTGTGGGGAACACTTATCGGTTTGTTCGACGGCCAGAACGCCATTCTGGGGGTGATGGATCAGCCGTTCCTGAAGGAGCGCTACATCGCAACAGCCAGCCTGTCGCAACTGCGTGATGCGAATGGCGTGCGTACTTTATCCACTCGCAAGGGTGTATCGCTTAATGAGGCCACGATGTATTGCACGACGCCTGACATCTTCGATACCGAGGAATCACTGAGGCGATTTACGTGTGTAAAAAACAGCGCGCGTCTGACTCGCTATGGCGGGGATTGTTACGCCTACGCTTTGCTGGCGGCAGGGCATGTGGATGTGGTGCTGGATTGTGATCTCAAACCGTACGACATCCAGGCGCTTATTCCGCTGATTGAAGCAGCAGGAGGACGAGTCAGTAACTGGCAGGGCGACGCCGCGGTCGATGGTGGTTTTGTGGTTGCCTGCGGCTCAAGCGCCCTGCATGAGCAAACGCTGGCGCTTTTACAGGAGCGTTGATATCCGGTTAGAGAGGGTGGTTTAGTTGATGACGAGCAGAAATCCGTCTGTGACCGTGCCACCCTTGTCGTCGTCTGCCGTGACTCTGACGAACCACGTTCCCCGGTTGTCAGTAACAGATCGTCCGCTGATAACACCCTCATTGCTGATGACAACGCCTTCAGGTAATCCCACCGCGGTGAACGTCATTTCATCATCGTCTGCATCGTTGAAGAATAGGCTGACATCGTAGGTGAAACGATTTTGCACAATGCGGTTGCTGATGTCTGTCACAGTAGGTTCACGGTTGTCCGCAAGATCGCTATCTTCTTCAGCGCTGCGTACTATTACGATAAGAGAATCTGTCGTACTTTCCAGTCCATCGCTGGCGACAATGTCGACATCTCTCTGGCCGACGGAATCTTCAAACGCCTGCAGGCTCAGCACAGTGCCGCGCACAGTAGCAATCTGACGGGTGGTCGGTGGAGCGTCAGATGCGATGGAAAAAGTCAGCGTATCGCTATCAGGATCGGCGAAGTAGCGAGTTAATTCAAACTGGACCGGTGCCTGGATATCATCGGGCGTAGACGCCGTCAGTGTGACATCGGGGATACGCTGTATTCGCTGAGGGCTACGATTCCCATCAATGACACGCACGGTTGCTGTGGCGTTTACTGTGTGTAAGCCGTCTGTGATTGCATAGACGAAGGAGTCTTCGATAAACCCTGAATCACTATCGGGTAAATCGTCAATCGGCTGATAGATGAAACCGCCGTCGCTATCGAGTGAAAACTGGGAGGCGAATAAAGGGGCAGTGACAGGTGATGTTAACACTTGCAACGGCTGGTTGCGTACGTCGTCATCATCCTGATCGTTTGCTAACAGGTTGTCTGCGTCCTGTGCAGAAACGATGCGCAGTTCATTGCGTGCCGCTAAATACTCATCATCATTCGCCAATGGAGCCTCGTTCATGGATAATCCGCACAGCAATTGCTGACGCATCACCTCGGCGCCGTCTTCTCGCGTGGCTGTCAACTGATAGCTCAATGCAACCGGTGCACGCAATGTTGGCATCCGTAATGTGAAGCGCGTCACATCATTGCTACTGGATTCATCAATTGCCACTGTACATTCATCGACATTAGTACAAGCATCGGCCAGTGAGCTAGCCGCGAGACTGGTATCGAAACCGTTGACACTCGCGCATCGTGCATCGACGTTTGTGTCGTCCAGTCGCCATTTCCAGTTACCAAGCTCAGCGCCTTCGCCTTCCAGTTCCGCTGTCAGTGGTGTCTCTTCATTCAAGCCCAAAGGCTGTGCATTGCGAAGTGTCTTTACTGCATTCGCTGATGAGCCAACTACTGTGCCTTGTGCTCCGGTAGAATCCACCCAGCCGCAGCCGGTTGAGGAAACCAACAATAATGCACAAGCCAGATGGCAAGCAGAACTCTTTAGTTTTTTGTGCATAATTTGTCATCAAAGCGTCGAAGACTAAGTGCCTGTAGCTTAAAGATCATTACGGGATAGTCCGTGGTACTTATCGCATATTGGTCGAGAGGCAAACTGAGACTGCAGTCTGATTTACCGATTTGCCGTGTGGGTCTCAGTTGTCCCGAGAGACTGAAAGAAGCACACTGACGGTATCAGGATACTTTGAATGAATAGCGACACTAACGACCCATCATTTAATCGCGCACGAAATACATGGCCATGGGTGTGGCTTGTGCTGGCAGTCGTTCTCTGGCTGGGCACTTGCCTGTGGGCGCTAAACTATGCCGGTTTCGTTGTGAATCCGTTGCGCTCTGTCGCCTCTGAGCCGGTCGAGGACAATCTGTCACAAAGGGCTGGAGTGGTTGATCCGGCGCAAGAGTCTAATGGCGCTATCGAAACAGTGAATGGACAGACTGCTGACGTGAGCGACACTGAAGCTACCCGTCTTGAGGCCGAACGGAAAGCCGCCGAGGAGGCTGCGCGAATTGAGGCTGCCGAGGAAGCTGCTCGAATTAAGGCTGAACGTGAGGCTGCCGAGGAAGCTGCTCGGGTTCAGGCTGAACGCGAGGCTGCCGAGGAAGCAGCTCGGGTTGAGGCAGAACGTGAGGCGGCCGAAGAAGCAGCTCGGGTTGAGGCAGAACGTGAGGCTGCCGAGGAAGCTGCGCGAGTTGAGGCAGAACGTGAGGCTGCCGAGGAAGCTGCTCGAGTTGAGGCTGAACGCGAGGCTGCCGAGGAAGCTGCTCGAGTTGAGGCAGAACGTGAGGCTGCCGAGGAAGCTGCTCGAATTAAGGCTGAACGTGAGGCTGCCGAGGAAGCTGCTCGAATTGAGGCTGAACGTGAGGCTGCCGAGGAAGCTGCTCGGGTTGAGGCTGAACGTGAGGCTGCCGAGGAAGCAGCTCGGGTTGAGGCAGAACGTGAGGCGGCCGAAGAAGCTGCTCGAGTTGAGGCTGAAGAGGAAGCTCGAACCAAAGTGGCGGAGGAGGCGGCCAAAGCTCTGGAAGAGGTGCAAACGCAGGCTGAAACAGAAGCCCGTGAGGCCTTGGAAGCTGAACGACTAGACGCCTTTCGCGAACAACAAGAAATTGACGCTCAGGCTCGGCGAACAGCGGCAGAAGAGGCAACCAGAGTGGCAGCGGTCGCAGAACGGCGACGCAACTACGACCTGCTCAGAGCTCAGGAGTTGCGAACGTTGTCTTCATTATCGACGCAGGTTCAGTTCTTATCACAAAGTTCTACAGTTTCACGTGAATTAGAACGTCCGCTGGATCGCATGTTCGAGCCGCTGTATCTATACTCGGATGTGGCGGTCGTGATATCGGTTGCGACCAATGAAAGAGGGCCGGCCGCTAGCGATGATGCTCTGAGCGAAGAGAGGGCGCAATCGATCGTGGGCTATCTGGTTAGCAGAGGCCTGGAAGAGCAACGGTTTCGCATACAGGTAGATCCTGGCAGCGAATTGCCGCCAGGCACACATCGTGTCAGAGTGTTTGTACAGGAGGAAGACCAATGATTGCCGAAACGCCGCAAGCGTTAGTTTTTGCTCTCTTAGCAACCACGTTGCTCGGCGTGGTGATGGGATACTGCCTGTCACTGATCCGCGTCAGGCGTGCATCTGCCGCGGCATTGAAGTCAGCGCAAGAAGAATTTAGCCGGAGAAACGCGGCGGCACTGACCGACCTTCGATCCACCCGCGCCAGTATCGATAACCTCAAGAGTTCTCTCAACGACGCCAACAGCCGCGCTAACTCAGCGACGAAGCGCGAAAAAGCTCTGGAAATACAGTCTCAGCAACAGGCCGAAAGAATCGACACTCTTGAGTCTCACGTGTCTTCCTATGAGGATCAACAGATTCGACTGAAACGTGATTTTGCCAACTACAAGTCAAACACAACACGAGAGCTTGAATTAGCCAGACGAAATAGTAGCGAATCAACCAAGGCTGATCGGTTTCCGGTATTAAGCAAGCGAATTACAGCGGATCAGAGCCAGAGCGCAGATGTCCGGACCCCGCCGCGTACTCGAACCGCTGACATGACAACGCAGCGTCATCAGGCACACGCTGCCAGACCGGGCAGCACTCAGAGCGGGCTGAACATTCCGCTGCCCAAAGAGCTGGAAATACCGTCGTTGTCTGAGTCCGAATTGCCGGATTCTGTCGATGAGCTAGAGTTCGAATTGTCAGATCTTGACAGCACGGGTGGCTGGCCACGTGGGTAGAGCCCATGAGAAACCCATGTGGCATCAGTTGTTCAAGCTGGATGTCTGCAGTGACCACAGCTTGCAGGCGCAGTTACGTCAGGCACTGGTCAAGGCCATTCTGGATGGGCGAATACCCATCGATATCCCCTTGCCTTCGTCGCGTGAGCTGTCCAGACAGCTAAGCGTTGCACGTAACACCGTCGTTTTGGCATATCAGCATCTTATTGACGAGAGTTACCTGATATCGCAAGAGAGGCGAGGTTATTTTGTTAACCCGGCGATACTCGACGGCCGTGTAGATGCGCCACGACCGGCAGAACTGTCCGCGGAATCAATAGATGACTACGGCGATCTGGCCGGTCCTGAAACAGTGGTAGATCTACTTGAACAACGCAATATCAATCGTCCGCTTAACTGGAGACAGTTTGAATTCCCGTTTATCTATGGACAGACAGATGCATCCCTGTTCCCCGTCAACGACTGGCGAGAAGCGTGTCGATTGTCGTTACGCGTGGATGCCATCAGTCGCTGGACTCAGGATCGGGTAGATCACGACGATGATTTGCTGGTCGAACAGATCCACACGCGAGTACTGCCACGACGTGGTGTCTGGGCAGACAAAGACGAAATACTGATTACAACTGGCGCACAGAACGCGCTGTTTCTTATCGCACAGTTGCTCCTGGACCAGTCGTCCATTGTGGGAATCGAGGATCCCTGCTATGTCGATGCGCGCAATATTTTCAGCCTGTTCTCTAAAAAACAGGAATTATTTGCTGTGGGTGACGAGGGTGTGACAACGGATGACCGACTCGGTAACTGCAAGTTAATGTACGTAACACCAAGTCATCAGTGTCCCACGACAACCACCATGCCACTGGATGCTCGAAAGTCGCTGTTGAAGCAAGCGAGCTTGCACAATGTCACTATCGTAGAGGACGACTACGAAAGTGAGTTGAATTTTATGGGTAAACCCACACCTGCATTAAAGAGCCTGGATACCGAGCATCGAGTGATCTACGTGGGTAGTTTGTCCAAGACGCTGGCTCCGGGACTCAGGGTAGGTTTTATGGTTGGCCCCAAGCCGTTTATTCGTCAGGCGCGCGCACTAAGACGTCTGATGTATCGACATCCTCCTACCAACAATCAACGCACCGTGGCGCATTTTCTGTCTTTAGGACACCATGATTCTGCCGTGTTACGGCTCAGTCAATCATTCAAGGCGCGGTGGGAGGTACTCGATGAGGCACTTAAGAAGCATCAGGTTTTCTCATCTACCGCACCTTCCTTTGGCGGTTCTTCCTTCTGGGTACGCCTGCCCAATAACGTCTCTTCAGAGGCACTTGAAACACTTGCTGCCCAGCAGGGCATCGTGATCAATTCAGGTAACCACTATTTTGCCAGTCATGAGGGGCCGGGTAATTTCTGTCGCTTGGGCTTCTCGTCCATCCCCACCGAAAAAATCGCCGTTGGCGTAGATAAACTGGCCGCGCTAGTGGAGCAACTGGTACAAAAATCAGCGTAGCGCCGATCGGATTGATCAAATAGCGAGGACATTACCGAACGGGCAAAATATCCGTCTGAGTCTGGGACAGAATTTGCAGTGCAATGGCACTTTCCACGGATCTCCGTCAGATGTCTAACTGCCGCTGTGCTTTATTACTGGTTTTGCTGGGCCAGCTTTCTTCTCCAACGTCATTGTTCGCGCAGACCGGTGCGACGACTGAATGGCAGGCTGTTTCCACCTCTCAGGGTACGTCTGCCACAGCTCGCCATGAAGCCAGTGCCGTTTCAGTGAATGGCAAGCTCTACCTGCTTGGCGGTCGTGGTAATCGCCCTTTGGAGGTCTATGATCCTGCGACCAGGCTTTGGCGAGTTATCGGCAATACGCCGCGAGAGCTGCATCATTTTCAGCCCGTTGCAGTGGGTGACAAGATATTCGTTATCGGGGCCTTCACATGCTGTTACCCGGATGAGACCTCAGTAGCCAATATACATGTCTTTGATACGGTTACCGAACAGTGGTCTATGCCTGGCAATATTCCTGCTGCCCGGCTGCGCGGTGCAGCGGCGGCTGTCTACAGAGATGGAAAGATTTACATACTCGGTGGCAATACCAAGGGCCATAACGGTGGTGCGGTAGCGTGGTTTGATAGCTACGATCCGGTAACCAAGGCTTGGGAAACACTGCCCGATGCACCCAGCGCACGCGATCATTTTGCAGCTGTTGTGGTTGACGGCCGACTGGTAGCCGCCGGTGGTAGAACAACGCGTCAACCTGATCCCTTTACCAATACGGTAGCAGCTACTGATATCTATCAGTTTTCTACAAACTCATGGAGTACGGGTGCTGATATTCCTACGCAACGGGCAGGGGCCGTTGCCACAGCGGCTGGTGATGAAGTACTGGTTGCAGGTGGTGAAAGTAATGCGCAAGGCGCTTCATTCAGCACCACAGAAGCCTACAACGTAAAGAATGATCAGTGGCGGTTACTACAGCCAATGATTACCGGGCGTCACAGCGGCGGCGCAGCTTCGATTGGACCCACTTGGCACGTGGTTGCTGGCAATCTGGTTAGAGGAGGCGGTCGTGAAACCAGTCTTCATGAAACGCTGGATCTTGATGTGGCTATTGATCAGGATGGAGACGGACTCAGCGATTCTGATGAAACTTCAATATACAATACTGACCCCCAGCGCAGTGATACTGATAACGATGGTGCCACCGATAGAGAGGAGGTGGATGCAGGTAGTGACCCCACGCTGAGCGACACCGATGGCGACAGTCTAATGGATGGCGATGAACTCAACACTTACAATACCAGTCCCGTTCTGGTCGATACAGACGATGATCGCTTGCAAGATGATGACGAAGTATTAATCTGGATGTCAGACCCTCGAGTTCCGGATACTGATGATGATGGTCTTGGTGATGCGGATGAAGTGGCCAGAGGAACCAGTCCGGTCAATGCAGATACCGATTCTGACACGCTGCGTGATGGCGCTGAGGTCATGGCTGGTACCGATCCACTCAAGGCGGATACGGATGATGATGGTACCGACGATGGGAACGATGTTGAGCCTTTGAATCCGGCGGTACCCGACTCTGCAGACGGGACAGACGGGACAGGCACGACGGGTACCACCGATGCGGTTGAGCCACCGGACACGACGAATACGGCTGGCTCCGGTCGTAAAGGGGGTGGTGCCGCCTTATGGCTTATGTTGCTTGCAGGTGTCGCTGGCCTGTCACACATGGCGCGAAATGCCGTCAAAAATTCGACGAACTAACGTAGTTTAGCGCAGTACTGCTCAGAAACATTGAATAATGTCTCAGGGCATACGACAATCCTTTAACCAACACCGTAACGACGAACACATGGAGTTCTGCATTGTGCGTAATCTAATTTCACCATTGCTGGGTCTGGTCTGCACGAGTGTACTGGCTATGCCAGCATTTGCTCAGCAAGTTGACAACACACAGATCCTTCCCGATGCCAAACCTGGCGAGTGCTATGCAAAAGTCATCACGCCGGCGCAGTTCGAGACGCGTAGCGAGGAGGTCGTCATACAGCAGGCTTCCGAGCGTATCGACAGTATCGAAGCTGAGTACGAGACTGTCGAGCAGTCCATCATTGTCAAGGAAGCCTCACAGGAACTGACTGTTGTTGAGTCTGAACTGTCCAGCGAGGCCACACAAATCCAGATCAAGCCTGCCGTAATGAGCTGGACTACGAAGGTTGGAGACAGAACGTTACCTGCCAGTCCTGACGCTATCGAGCATATTTCACGCTCTGGTGTAGACACTGAGGCGGTGGAGGCAGGCGGTTGCTTCGTCGAGTACTACAAGGAGGCCCAGTTCGATGTTGAAGCAGAACAAGTGATGATAAAGCCTGCCACCGTGCAAATTACGGTGATACCCGCTGAATACGAAACTATCGCAGAGAGAGTCGTTGTCAAAGATGCCTCAAGTGAAGTTGTTGATGTGCCTGCTGTATATCGTATGCAAACCGAGTCCGTACTCGTTGAGCCTGCACGTAGCGAATGGCAGAATGATTGTGGAGTGATAGAGCAAGTTGACAATGCGACAGGCGAAGTGATGTGTCTGGTGGAAGTCCCCGCCCGGTACGAAACCCTCACTAAGACCGTGCTGGATACTCCAGCAACAACGAAAAATATCAGCGTCCCGGCAGTTTACAAGACGGTTCAGGTAGAACGCCTGGTCAAGCCCGCCTCGGAAAAACGCACAGAACTACCAGCAGAATACGCAACCGTCGAAAAACTGGTCAAAGTATCGGACCCGGTTTTCTTCTGGTTAGCCAAGGGTGAGGCGGTTGACGAAGGCGTTCAAGCCACCGGCCGGGAAGTGTGTATGACTGAACAACCCGCGGAGTTTGAAAGCGTGGATAAAGTGCTGATTGGCAAGCCAGCTTCCACAGTGGCGGCAACCATACCTGCTCGCTATCAGACTGTTCAGGTACAGCGCCTCGTAACGCCTGCTTCAGAAAACCGGATAGCCATACCGGCCAGAACCAAGACGGTGACAACCCAGGTGGAGATCGCGCCTGAAAAGGTAGAATGGCGAAAGGTACTGTGTGAGGTCAACATGACGCGCGGTGTAATCACGTCTTTGCAGCGCGCATTGAAGCGCGAAGGCTTCGACCCGGGTCCAATTGACGGGGTCGTGGGCAACTCTACTATTCAGGCAATGGAGCAGTACCAGATCGAGGAAGGTATTGATCGAGGTGGAATCACCTACGAGGCACTCAAACGTTTGAAGGTGCAGTCATAGTAAGCTATCTGCAGGCCAGCTACCGGTGCTTGGGGCACCGGTAGTTTCAAGACAAAGCAAGAGTGGCAACCCATACACCGGTGCATCATGACATCGTCAGTGGATAGCGGTGCGTAGCCACTCCGGTATCAGTGCGGGCCGCCATGCAGTGTAGGCCGCCTGCCACTGCTCCAACGCCGCGTCAGGGGCAGGCACCCAGAACCATGTCAAGCCGGTTATGATTATGACCAGATAACTCGCTGGCAGGTGTTGAAAGTCCATAGGTTTTAGTGCGCTACCGAACGAGCGGCGGATTCTGACGCCGGTAAAATCCACGCTGTAGATCTCATCCAGCGTCAGGTGTATCAGATAGCCCAGACACATGAAGCCCCCCAGAAGCCAGCTTTGCAAGGCGCTGGTCGCAAGGTATTGCCAGGCTACAGCGCACATGAGCACGCCAGCCATGATCGCCGCTATAAGTGAATGCAATACGCCGCGGTGCGTGGTTATCGAGTGGAACATCCACCACAACGGGAACCTGACAACGCTAAACACAACGATCGCCCCCAGCCACAGTTCTATGCCGGTATAGTCCGCAAGGTTGGTAAAGAGCCAAACAAGTGCCGTTATCAGTCCAAGCATGGAAAAAAGCGCGCGCGAGGGTTGCGATTGCTTCAGATCAATGTCTGGCAGAATGCCGCCTACCAGACCTGCCACGGTTAACATCAGTCCTTCACTCATGTTAAGTGACAGTAGTTTGGTACAGCAGGTAGCTCCTAAACTGACAACGGCTACTGCCCCGAAAATGTGTGTGTTAAAGTCAGCCATACATTCAATTTTAGCTGAGGCTCACGTGCTGGTTACGTTTAAAACGAACGCGTATTCGGATATCACCCTGTTTGGTGATCCAGCAGTATCATTGCTCAGAATGATGGGGCAAAGTGGCAATGTGCCCGGTGCCATCATGGCAGAAGATGTCCCCGCCGCATTGGCGTCTTTGCGTGATGAGCTGGCTGCCAGTGCGGCTGCTGCGGAGCAGGGTAGTCAGGAGTCTCCGGAACCTGCTGCAGAGGACGATGAGGCAGACGCTAACCCACCTGTGGCTTTGCATAAACGTGCCGGCCCGTTAATCGAGTTGCTGGAAGCTGCGGTTACCGCCAGCGATAACGTTCTCTGGAGTCAGTACTGATTTTCTTCGCACCCAGATTCAGCCAGTCACCGCGCGATATCGCGACGGATTTTTATTCGGTTTTAAACTCTGGACAGAACGATAGCGGCTGAAAAGACTACGTTGATATACCCAGCATTTGATGCCTCGCTAACAACATTCTCGGTAGCGAGGCATTACTGGCGCTACCCTTTCATGAACCCCAAATTGGTTTCAGTGAAATTCTGCAGATCGGGAAGTGCGCTATTAAGTTCGTTCTCTGATACACCCATCCATTGAGCCAAGGTAGCAGCATACTGATTCACAGAGATTTTCGGAATGATGCGTCCTGCAAATGAGCCGTCGTCCTCACCTGCGTCATCAGCGTTATTCGTGGTAGCGTAATTAGGTGTTTCGCCAACAACTCGGCCACCGTCTACGGCACCGCCGAATACAAAGCTGTGTCCTCCCCAGCCGTGATCCGTGCCGTTACCATTACTGGTTAAAGTCCGGCCAAAATCCGATGCGGTGAACGAAGTGACGTTCGAGGCCATGTTGATGCCGTCAATTGTTGTCTGGAACGAGGTGACTGCTTCATTGAGCGCCTCAAGCAGATCAGGTTGTCTTTCCAACTGATCCGAATGCGTGTCCCAGCCGCCCATCAGCACGAAGAACACCTGTTTCTGCATACCCAGTTGCTCACGGCTCGCAATCAGCTTGGCGACCAGGTGTAATTGTTTGGCCAGTTTGTTGCTGCCGTTGTAGCGCATTTGAGGCAACGGATTGGCTTTCAGTGCTGAGTGTAGAGAAGAGGTGGCATCCGATGCACGTCCGACAGCATTGGCAATGGCCCGGGTCAATAGAGGATTGCCGCTCTGCTGACCCTGTGCGATCAGTTCATTGAGACTTCGCCCTACGTTGCCAAGGCGCCGAGTGGGAATCCAGTCACTGATATTATCGTAGCCGTACATGCGCTCGACGGCGACGTCGGCATTCAGGCTGACGTAGTTAGCGTTTGCTGATGCCAGCCAATCCGTACTACCTCCCATAGAGAAGGCAGGAGCTACCGGGATGTTGCCGTTGCAATTAGCGGCGTGTGAGCTGATTGCACCGCCCCAGCCGAAGGCGTTATTGCCATTGACAATGCCGGCACCCGTATGCCAGAGCTTCTGTTGCGTATTGTGTGCGAACAGCGACTGCGGCAAAGCAACAGTGCCCAGGTAGTCCGACTTGGTGGTGGGCCTGATCAGCGGACCGGCATTACTGATAACAGCCATCCGGTTTTCTGAGTACAGTTGTTCGAAGCCTGGCAACATGGAATGAAATCCGAAGCTACCCTGTTGTGCGTCATTGACCGGCAACAGATCGCTCTCAGCGACCGCTAGTTCTCGTCTTGAGTCACGGTAGTCGGTATAGCTGCTTCCGCCCGGTACGAACATGTTGAACGAATCTGCACCGCCCGCAAGGAATATACACACCAGAGACTTGCCATTGTCGCAACCCATGGCATGCGCCGCACCGTTCCCGGCGAGCATGGAAACACCGCTACCCAGCGGCACAGCCGCCAGAGCTTTCAACAGTCGACGTTTCTGTTTGTCGATTGGATCTTTCATTGCAAGGCCTATCGTTGAATGTGAAACTGAGGTGCAGTGAGGACCATGAACAAGGTGTCCTGCACCTGGGCGAACCGACTCGCATCGTCGCTGCCTAACGTCCCCATGTAGTTGAACAGGGTCTGCCGCATGTCATCGGGCATGCCACCTGAGAAGAACACGAGGTTATACCAGTCAAGTAGTGCGTTTGCATCGCTGGCCAGTTCGACTAGCGGGCGCAGCTCTATCAAGGTGACGCGTGGATTGTCATCGTTGAGATCGGAACGCTCGTTGAAGCGATATATTTGATGGTGATAGTTATTGTGCGTTGCCGCAAGATTTGCTTCCGACATGATCTGCATTTCGGGTGACAGCGTGTTGCCACCGGGTATCACGGTATGGTCAGGTTCGTAAAAATTGAATACAGATTTGGACTGCAGCACCGCTTGCCCTGTCATCTCGTCAACCCGATACAGGTAGAAGTTGGGCGTAGCATGGACGCTGTCGGCCTCAGGCCCTGTCGTCGCATTCAAGGCACGCCAAACGTGGGCCAGTCTGACAACAGGCTCTCTGATCTTGCCAAAATCCGGGTTCTGCGTATGACCTTGGCGAGCTTCGTCGTCAAGCAGGATTGCTTTCACCACCGCCGCCAGATCACCACGCACGCCGGCACCATTGTTGTTGAAGACGGTGACGATGCGCTCAATATAATCTTGCGTGGGGTTACTGGTGACCAGACGTTGAATAAGCTGTTTTGAGACCAGAACACCCACATTGGGATGCTCGAATATGGTGTCCAGCGCAAACGCCATGTCGTCGCGAGTACTCAAGCCTGCAGGTGCAATACGTCCGTTAAGCAATGTTTTGGAGCCGGTGTCGTGGAAACGCTCATCTGGAACCATGGGGGTCGTAAACGCTTCGCCTGTACCCAGGTTCGTGGTGTCCCAAGACCTGACGCGATCATAGTTCCAGCCAGTAAAAACTCGAGCAAATTCCTCAACCTGATCCTGTGTATAAGCCGGTTTCGGGTTGTCCAGTGGCAATGCTTCGCCACGGTTATTCAGCTCGTAAAGTCCCACAGAGAACAACTGCAGCACTTCACGCGCATAGTTCTCATCCGGCCTGATGTTCTCAGCTTCGTTGGCTTTCTCGTTACGAACCATGCTCAGATACACGCCCATTACCGGGTGCAGCGTGACGTCTTCGAGCAGTTGGCGATAGTTGCCGAACGCATCGCGGCTCAGCATGTCGTAATAATTGGCCATGCCGTACTGGTTGTTGGCGAGCGCATAGTCGATGTCGGATACCACGAATATCTGGCTTAGTGCAAACGCGACGCGCTGTCGTAACTGATCAGGTCCACTCAGCACGTTGTTCCACCAGCCTTCATGACGGGCTTCAACACCACTGCCATTGCTGTTGGCTCTTGTATACGGCTCAACCAGCGACACTGGCATGGCGATCTGCTCGTCAATCCAGTCCGCGTAGCTGGCTTTGCCCTTGAGCGCTGTGATGCTGTCTGGGGTGGGACCAAAAGTGGCTTGTGCCAGAAACCGTGACGCTGCTACATCGTCAGCGGCAAGATTCGACACACTGGTTTCACGCGGCGTCTGACCGGTGGGGCCACCACCCTCCGGTTCAATCAGCTCGATGCCAGAAGGCGTATCGCCAGTGATGCCACCACCACCACCAACAGTGGTAGCCTGAGGATTACTGACAACCACACCTGCTTCACCGCAAGCCTGCAAGAGCGGAAGGATGAGAATACTGACCAGAAACAGCCAGCGCGGAGTGAATCGTGAGGATTGATATTTCATGGTTGGGTTCTGAACAGTACGTCCTGTAAGCAATGAGTAGCGGCTGATAAAGTAACAGATGAACCCGTGGCTGGCGGGCCTGAGAAGGTGAAATGATGTAAGGGTATTAAAGTAGCCCCTACTGCGCTTCTCCTCTGAGTGCCAGTTCACAGGTTCAAAGTTGCAAACAACGTCTGTACGGTAATGTTGATTGATGACACTCCTACGTGACGGTGCAGTCGTTGTTCGTGTATACGTCACAGACCAGCGTGTGGAAATACAATCTTTGTGACTATCGCTCTCAAGGCGAGCGAAGTGCAGCTGTCTGATGCACCCGCTGATTCACGTTGTAGGTAGCAGGCGGGAGCGGATGTGGGCAAACAAGACTAGAGCGGTCAGTGCCAGGCGCGCAATGACAGTCGGATTTACCCAGTCAGCTTGATACCACTCAGTAGGACTCGTTCTCTGACAGAAGTTTTCGCCAGGGTGGCGTTAGCCTGGCATACCGTAAAGAGCCCATGATCGCCTTCACATTTGAGTGTACGGAGTTCTTCCACAGATCGATGTTTAACGTGGTTTTCCTCATTTTTGCGTAGGAGCTTTTGTAGTCGTAGTTGCCTTTGAGCAAGTCTATCTGCGCGGCACCAGCGTGAATGGATTCCTCGATCATGTGGAGCATCATGCTATGTCCGGGGCTCAGATCCTCATGAGCAGGATCAAAGCCGGTCTGGAAAAAGGATAAGGTACCGCCGATCTGAAAGCCGTATTCCACACCGATGACTTTTTTCCCGTACTGCATTTGCATCAGGCGTAGCTGTCCGAGTGGTAACAGCTGCTGCATAAGCTCCATATGGAACTGGATATAGTTCGAGGATTTAAAGCTCTCAGACTGGCCAAACCTGTCATGTCTTGCATGGTTAAGGCGTGTAAGCTCTCCGACCATCTGCTCGATTTCATGTGCTGTTGTGCAGTATTCAAAGTGCACCGCACCCGACTCAGCGAGTTTGCGAAGCCTTGACTTCGTGCGCTTGCGAGTATTGCGGGTCAGTGTGGCCAGATAAGCATCCATGCTGTCGCACAGTGGCATAACGAGACGTTTCTGCTTGCGAATCTGGGCAAGTGGCAGCATACGTGCCTCGGAGCAGGTCAGAAATCTTCTCAGAAAAGCAGAGCTTGTGGGCATATCCGACAGCTGATAAAGACTGACATCGGCGAGCGAATGAAGCGCGTCGCACACGGCGTGCAGCGTTATGTCTACGAACTGCGGATTGTAGAGCACGTCAAGATCATCGGGTGAGGTATCCCCACCTGTGCCGATGAACTTGATGGCCGCCACGGGCTGCAAGCCCAGAAATCTTACGGTAGTCTTGTAGAAGGGCGCAATGCACTGAATGGTGTCGTCTACGGTGACGACCAGAAGATGTAATTCGCCAAGGTGTCCATAGTGTTTCCACCACAACCGGTTCCAGGCCCATCCCCTGAACACGCTGGGTGAAGTTGAATACCCGTCCAGTCGCTGCCACGGTTCTTTCAGCGAATCAAACTCAGACTCTGCATACAGACGGATACTGACGCCAGGCTCATCATCGAGCTGAATTTGACGGGATACGGACACGGCTGCATTTTTCTTGAGTTCACAACACAGCACTCAAGAAAGGGCTCGGCTCCTGAAACGGATAGCGGTTCCCACCGCCTGGTCTTCGTCGAGCGGTTTGAATGTGTAGGGGTCGAACGGCAGTGGCATACGAAAATAATGACGCCCGAGAAATACCAGCTCTGCTGCCATGGCGCAGGCTTCAAAGCCTTGTCGGCGCAGGCTCTTCGCCTTGGATCTGTTAGCCCAGGAAGAGGTCGTGACAAGCGTTCTTATATTGTCTACCCCCAATTCGTTGATGGCGAAACCTACCATGGTCGAGAACAGACGGTGTCCGCGATGACTAGGCAGAATATGCACCTTGAACATGTAGCCAGAACCGGGCGGCAGGTAAACACCGATGCCCCGATACCGTTTACCGCCTCGGTTGTGTCGTGCCACGACTTCGCCAGATGAGTAAAAACTGACGCCCGCAAGCTTCTTGTCGACAAACACGCCGACACCCAGAAAACCATAGCGGGAGAAGTCCAGCAAAAACTGGCGTGTGACCTTGAAGCCTCTGATCTTGCTCACCTTGACCAGATCATCTTTGGTCAGTACGCGGCAGTAAACGCCGCTCTGCGGCTCTGGCTGGAAGAAATCGCGCGTGTTAAGGCAAGACACGCGCATGACGTCACAGTTGCAGACTTTACTGATGCATCGATCTAGAAATGTAGTGGCGTCCATTGAGTTGTAATCCTGAGTGCCTGACCCGTATCGCTGGAAAAGAGTTCTGTGATACTACGATACCTGTTCCCTGTATCCAATTGGCGACCTGACTTGGGTGATCGCTTGCCTCATTATAGAGAATCCTGCTGATCTGTGTCGCTCGAAATGGTGAGTGAAAATGAGCATTTTGTGAGTAACGTCTCTGACCTGCACTATAGATTTAGTAGCTAACGGGTATCACGGCCATGCTCTGTGCGGGTCATGTGGCAATCTGCCAAAGCGTGTCCGAAAACTGTTTTAGCGTCCTGATCCAGAATTCGCAGCACGAAATCCGTCTATCCTTTTATTGGCTGGGCGCCTGAGACGAAAATGAAGCGTGGCGCTCTTTTGCCAGTTTTCTGATACCGTTCGGCTCGCCCGGGTCTATTTGCAGATCGGTCACATAGGTTGCCGAACGGTTACGACGATTAAACGGGCGCGCCTTGTTAATTGCGCGGTAGGCAAAGCGTTTCATGGCGGGTACTGCACCTTCCTCGGCCATGCTGCGTGATTGCAGCCCCATGTTTCTGAGCACAAACCGGTTTGCCAGTTGCACGTACTGCCGCTTGTAAATCATTGGCGTGTAATAGCTGGTAGCCAGAGACACGTTCATGTCATCGTTAACAATACGATGAGGACCGTTGTGAGGCCAGGAGGCCACATCTCCAGGCGTTAGCAGGAAATGTTGAGCGGAGGCATCAAAGGCGGGATCGTAGGGCAGGTTTTCATCGACTTCACCTGCGTAGATATCCTCTAGATATTCTTGTGAGACAAACCGGGTATCCATCGCCGGATACACCCAGATACGCTTCTGGCCGCGCATATGCCACAGCATGTTGGGCTCGGCATCGAGGTGATAGTAAACCTGTGCTTTGGGAGAACTCAGTAGCAAGGTGCTGTAATGAGCCTTCGGATTCTGCAAATGCAGGCAATGCACGCCCAGGTGCTCATACATGCCGTCAATCAGAGAAGCGTAAGCGTCACTGTATTGCTCGACATGCGTGATATTCAGCCACAGCCTGCCATGTTGCACAGCGTGCCAGAGGGCAGCTCCATCGGTCTCGGGGGCTATATCCACACACGACCATTCGTCGCTGCGGCAAGCGTCGTCTCCCATCGTGAACGCCTGTAACCATCGGCGTGGATAGTCGTCCAGAAGTGCAACCATAGCGGCTTTGTCGAACAGATCCAACTCGTGATAGCTGTGACGATTCACTTGTGGCGCCAACCCGAAACTGGCGTATTCGTCGGCAGTCCAGGAGAGAGGTGCTGGGTTGTTCATGAGAGCGAGCAAGATTGACGGTGGCTGGTTGATCATATCACTGCCCACGAGGCACAAAGCTTGTTCGGGTTCACGTTTTCCCTTAGTCTCAAGCTATCCACAACGTGAGATGACGATGAAGAACATCAAGGGTCCCGCCTTGTTTCTGGCTCAATTTGCTGGCGATGATGCACCGTTCAATTCCTGGAATGCCATCACAAAGTGGGCGGCAGACTGTGGTTATACGGGTGTACAGATCCCCAGCTGGGATGTGCGTCTGTTCGATCTAGAGAAAGCCGCTTCATCCAGAGACTACTGCGATGAGGTGGCCGGTGTGGCCCGTGAGAATGGTGTGGAAATTACCGAACTATCCACACATTTACAGGGGCAACTCGTTGCCGTTCACCCGGCATATGATGAAGCGTTTGATGGTTTTGCCGCTGAGTCTGTGCGTGGCAATCCGGTGGCCCGTCAGGCTTGGGCGGTTGAGCAGGTCACGATGGCGTTGCAGGCGTCGCAGCATCTGGGTATTGCCGCTCACGCCACGTTTTCCGGCGCGCTGGCCTGGCCCTACATTTATCCATGGCCGCAACGCCCTGCGGGGCTGGTAAAGACTGCCTTTGATGAACTGGCCAAGCGCTGGAAGCCTATTTTGGACAAGGCTGATGAATGCGGTGTGGACGTCTGTTATGAGATTCATCCGGGCGAAGACCTGCACGATGGTGTGACCTTCGAGATGTTTCTGGAAAGACTCAACAATCACCCACGCTGCAACATGTTGTACGACCCATCTCATTATGTGCTGCAACATCTGGATTACCTGGACAATATTGACATTTACCACGAACGCATCCGGATGTTTCACGTCAAGGATGCGGAGTTGAATCCTACGGGCCGGCAAGGTGTCTACTCGGGTTATCAAAGCTGGGTTGATCGTGCCGGGCGGTTTCGCAGCCTGGGTGACGGTCAAGTGGATTTCAACAGCATTTTTTCCAAACTGGCAGCCTACGACTTTGACGGCTGGGCAGTGGTGGAATGGGAGTGCTGCCTGAAACATCCTGAAGACGGGGCAAGAGAGGGCGCTCAGTTCGTCAAGGATCACATCATCCGCGTTACCGAACGTGCCTTCGATGATTTTGCTGATGGTGGAACCGATCAGGCTGCCAATCGGCGCATGCTAGGCATAAAGGACTGACACCATGAGCAACACGGGTATAAAGACGACGGGAAAAGCGCCGAGGATTCGTCTGGGCATGGTCGGTGGTGGCCGTGACGCCTTTATCGGCGGCGTTCATCGTATGGCGGCCAGGCTTGATGATCACTACGAGCTGGTCGCCGGTGCATTTTCCTCTACCGCTGAAAAGTCGGCCGCCTCAGCAGCGGACTTGGGTGTGAATGGTGATCGTGCCTACGCCAGCTTTGCCGAGATGGCCGAGCGCGAATCAGCACGCCCTGACGGCATCGAAGTGGTCAGTATCGTCACACCCAATCACCTGCATTTCTCGGTAGCTCAAGCCTTTCTGGCGCAGGGTATACACGTCATTTGTGACAAACCGTTGACATCATCGCTAAGCGATGCCCGCTTACTGGTTGCTGCAGCCCAGAAGAGCAATGCACTGTTCGTTCTTACTCACAACTACACGGGCTATCCCATGATTCGGCAGGCTCGTGACATGGTGGCCTCGGGTCGGCTAGGCGACATCCGGGTGGTGCAGATTGAATACCCACAAGACTGGCTGTCCACCAACATCGAAGACAGTGGGCAGAAGCAGGCTGGCTGGCGAACCGATCCAGAGCGCTCAGGTATGGGTGGGTGTATTGGCGACATCGGTACACACGCATTCAATCTCGGCACGTTTGTTACCGGGCTGGAGCTTGAGGCCTTGTGTGCGGATATCCAGACATTCGTTGAAGGACGTCAGCTGGATGACAACGCACACGTCATGCTGCGATTTAAAGGCGGTGCCAGAGGCATGTTGTGGTCCAGTCAAGTGGCCTCTGGCAACGAAAACGCGCTACGTCTGCGGGTTTATGGCAGTAAGGGCGGTATCGAGTGGCAACAGGAAGACCCTAACTATCTCTGGTACACGGATTTGGGAGAACCCACTCAATTGCTGACACGCGGTGGTAGCGGTGCCAATGAAGCCGCCAACGCTGTAACGCGAATCCCCGGTGGTCATCCAGAAGGATACCTGGAGGGCTTCGCCAATTTGTATGCGGATGCTGCGCATGCCATTATCGATGCGCGCCACGGGAAAACACCACAAGCAGGCAGCTTGCTTCCCACCGTGCAAGATGGTCTTGCGGGTGTCGCATTTGTCGCAGCGGTAGTGACATCGTCCGCAGAGGGGGGTGTCTGGAAAACCCTTGATATCTAGCGGTTACAGACAGCTACGAGTCATTATTATTGATAGCAGGCAGTTCAACGAGAAAAATCGAACCATCAAAATCTGGAGGAGTTATGAGTTTACAAAAAGCGGCGGTTCTGGCCATTGCAGGCAGTGCTGCATCATTCACGGCACAAGCTGATGAACTGACACTGTGCTGGGCGGCATGGGATCCGGCCAATGCACTGGTTGAGATGTCGAAAGACTTCGAAGCCCAGTCTGGCATAGAGATGAATTTCGAATTCACGCCGTGGCCCAATTTTGCTGATCGAATCCTTAACGAACTGAATTCCGGGGGTAAGCTGTGCGACTTGCTGATAGGTGACAGCCAATGGCTGGGTGGTTCTGCAGAGAACGAGCACTACGTGAAGCTGAATGATTTTTTTGAAGCTGAAGGTATTTCAATGGACGACTTCGCCGGAGCGGCTGTAGAGGCGTATTCCACATGGCCGAAGGGCACGCCCAATTATTGGGCATTGCCAGCCATGGGTGATGCTAACGGCTGGTTTTATCGAAAGGACTGGTTCTCCCGCCCTGAGATTCAGGCAGCGTTTAAAGAGAAAACCGGTCGTGAGCTGGCAGCGCCTGCTACCTGGGACGAGCTCATCGAAACGTCAACATTTTTTAACGGTCAGGACATAGACGGTAACAAGGTATTCGGGTCGGCGATTTTTACGGAGCGTGCCTCGGAAGGCATCACCATGGGCGCAACCTCAGCGCTGTATCCGTATGGTTTCAAATACGAGATGACACCTGGACAATACGACATGGAAGGTGCTGTCAATTCACCGGAAGCCATTGCCGGGCTTGAAGCTTACAAAGAGCTTTACACGTGTTGCCAGCCGCCGGGATACACCGACAGTTACATGGGTGAAGGCCTCGACGCATTCAAGTCCGGACAGGTTGCCATGGCCATGAACTGGTTTGCGTTTTTTCCAGGACTTGTCAAAGACGAAAATGTCGGTGGCGATAACATTGGATTCTTCGTTAATCCATCTCAGAACGTAGCGGGTTCAACACTGGGTGGGCAGGGTATCTCGGTGGTGTCTTACACCGACAACATGGATGGTGCTCTTGAATACATCAAATGGTTTGCGCAACCTGAAACCCAGGCCAAGTGGTGGTCTCTGGGTGGTTATGCGGTACACAACGCTGTGCTGAACGATCCTTCGTTCAAGGACTCGCAGCCATTTGCTGCTGACTTTCTCGTGGCGATGAATCAGGTGCAGGACTTCTGGCAGGAGCCTGCCTATGCACAGTTGCTATTGGCGATGCAGAAGCGTCTGCACGACTATATCGTGGCTGATCAAGGTACTGCAGAAGAAGCGCTCAACAAGCTGATTGAAGACTGGACTGAAGTCTTCGAAGACGAAGGCGTCTTGTAGGTATTGCCCTCGTACGGTCCGTGACACCATTCGTAGTGTCACGGACTGGTTCCCTGCCGCCGGTAGTTCTGAACTGATCAGATTAAACGCGTGTCAAACAATCCATCCCGTATTCTGGATCGCACAGCTGATAAAGCGGCTGCATTGACTCCAGCCCGCATGTCGCGTTCAATCAAGGGTTTATCAGATCGTGCGGTAGCCTGGTGGTTTATTGCTCCCACCATCATTCTGCTGCTGGCCATCAACATCTTTCCGTTGATCTGGGCTGTCAAATTGTCGTTCACCAATTACCGGGCTAACAGGCTCAATGCTGAGGTTAAAGATGTTGGCCTGCGCAACTACGAACGTATTCTCACCGATCCCGACATATGGATGGCCATGCAGGCCACGGCGCATTTTGTCTTCTGGACGATCTTTCTGCAAACGCTGATTGGTTTTGCACTGGCCTGGCTAATTGATCGCAAGTTTCGTAGCCATGCGTTCTGGACCACAGTCATACTGATACCGATGATGCTGTCGCCTGCGGTAGTGGGCAACTTCTGGCGATTCCTCTATCAGCCGCAGATCGGCTTGTTCAATTACATTATTACGTTCTTTACTGGTGCCGAACCGTCATCGTTTCAAATGCTGGGCTCGGTAGATCTGGCACCGTGGGCTATCGTGATTGTAGACACCTGGATGTGGACGCCGTATGTCATGCTGATCTGCCTGGCTGGATTGCGCTCTATCCCCGATTATATCTACGAAGCGGCCGAGGTGGATCGGGCATCCAATTGGCGACGCTTCTGGTCTATCACCTTACCCATGGCGCTACCTTTCATCATGCTCGCCGTGTTGTTCAGAGGTATAGAGAACTTCAAGATGTTCGATATGGTGATGCTATTGACCGGAGGCGGTCCGGGCTCCACCACGGAGGTGGCGTCGATCACGCTCAAACGAGAAGCCTTCGAGAAATGGAGAACCGGTTACTCCTCCGCGTTTGCCATTATTTTGTTTGTCGCTGTTTTCGGCCTGGCCAACATCTATGTCAAGGCGCTTAATCGAGTGAAACAACGATGAGTGCAAACAACGCCTACTCGGTTGTTGAACCGACAACCACAGCCAAAACCGTGGCCGCTTTTCTGGTCATACTCTATGCATTCATCACGATGATACCGTTGTTCTGGATTGTCATTACCGGATTTAAGTCACCACCGGATTCCATCAGCTACCCACCTAAGGTTGTGTTTGAACCTACGCTGGAAGGCTACTGCAATCTCTTTACGACGCGGTCGCGACAGACGCGAGAGTACGTGGAGTCGTTAGGGCCGCCAGAAGGTATCTGTGATGAGATAACGCGCAAGCGCCAGATGGTTATCGTGGGTGAATCGAACTACTGGCCACGATTTCAGAATTCACTGATCATCGCCTTTGGTTCAACAATTCTTGCGGTATTTCTGGGCACGTTAACGGCCTACGGGTTTTCCCGTTTTAAAGTGCCGCTCGCCGATGATCTGCTGTTCTTCATTTTGTCGACACGCATGATGCCGCCTATAGCGGTGGCCGTGCCCATCTATCTGATGTATCGCAAGCTGGGACTATCGGATACAGCGTTAGGAATGATATTGCTGTACACGGCTGTGAACGTGTCGCTGGCCGTCTGGCTGCTCAAGGGTTTTATAGACGAAATTCCCCGTGAGTACGAAGAAGCCGCGATGATCGATGGCTATACGCGTTTGCAATCGTTCTGGAAGGTGGTGTTGCCACAGGCAACAACCGGCATTGCGGCCACTGCCATCTTCTGTCTGATTTTTGCCTGGAATGAATATGCATTTGCTGTGTTGCTGACATCGGGTACTGCGCAGACGGCACCCCCGTTCATCCCCACTATCATCGGTGAAGGGGGGCTTGACTGGCCTGCTGTGGCGGCAGGTACCACCATCTTTGTCATTCCCATTCTGGTATTTACTATTCTCTTGCGTAAGCAGTTATTACGTGGCATAACTTTTGGAGCGGTTCGCAAATGAGCACGGGGATTCGTCGCAAGCCTATGCCTGAGACCAGATGGCCTCGTTGGCTTCGCCGCGGCATCATGGAGAACCTGGCAACGCTTATTATCGGCTTAGGTTTTTTCATGCTGTTTCAGCCGTTCACCATGATTCTGTATACCTACTCGTTCGTGACGTTACTGTTCGGTACGGTGATGTTCATCATCGTGTCCAAGTTCCCCGAATAGGTGAGCAATGATGAGTAAGCTGGAACGCTGATGGCTGAGATACAGGTAGAGCGATTACACAAGACGTTTGGCGATTTTGTTGCGGTCAAACAATCGGATTTTGTGGTAGATGATGGCGATTTTTTTGTCATGCTGGGGCCATCAGGCTGTGGCAAGACCACCACGCTGCGTATGATTGCAGGCTTGGAGTTGCCGACCAGCGGGCGTATATCGCTCGGCGGTAAAGATGTCACTAACCAGCGTGCACGCGAACGCGACATAGCGTTTGTTTTCCAGCTGTTTGCCTTGTACCCTCACATGAACGTTCGCAACAACATGGCGTTTCCGCTCAAGGCTATGGGCATGCCGCGTAAACAGATCAGTGAACGCGTTGAAGAGACGGCAAAGCTGCTGCGTATAGATCATATTCTTAACAGCTCCGTGTCTGGTCTGGCAGGTGGCGATCGCCAGCGTGTCGCTTTGGGCCGCGCTATTGTTCGACGCCCGGATTGTTTTCTGATGGACGAGCCATTGGGTACTCTGGACAGTGAATTTCGTGATCTGATGGTTCAGGAGCTCAGAGATTTGCACGATCGCATCAAGGCTACCACGGTGTACGTGACGCACGATCAGTTGGAAGCCATGTCGATGGCTGACAAGATTGCGGTGATGAACCACGGAATCATCGAGCAGTTTGGTACGCCTGATGAAATTTACCAGCATCCGGCTACCCTGTATGTGGCCGATTTCATCGGTTCACCGTCAATGAATTTTGTGCATTTTGAAAGCGGTTTGCCACACGGTGGTGCAAGCATTGAATTGAACGGCAATGCGGTCGAGTTGCCGTCGCTGATCAAATCCGCAGAGCATGGAAAAAAAGCGCTGGGTGTTCGGCCCGAGAATCTGCTGATCAATGATGCATCGGGGTTGCGAGGCAGTATCTATGGCTCCGAATACCTTGGCACCAATCAGGTACTGACCATCGAAACTGAATACGGCATGCTCAAAGCCCGCGTACCGTCGCACAAGCAGCACACGATTGGCGACAATGTGGGGCTGGACTTCATGACCGATAGTCTTTCCGTGTTTAATGTCCAAACCGGTCGGGCGTTCGCTACGACCCGTACACCGCTCGCTTTACGAGATTTCTATCATGGCTAACGTGACGCTAACAGGCATCGCAAAGCATTTCGGTAAGGTGAGGGCAATTGACAATGTGTCAATCGATATTGCCGATGGTGAATTCGTTGTGCTTCTAGGCCCCACCGGTGCTGGCAAGACAACCACCCTGCGACTCGTTGCCGGACTTGAGCAGCCCGATGCGGGAACCGTGGAGATTGACCGTAAGGATGTGACACGTTTTGCCCCGTCTCAGCGTGATGTCGCCTTTGTATTTCAGCAGTACTCACTGTATCCGCATCTGAGTGTCAGGGACAACCTTGCATTTCCGTTGAAATCGCCTGCACATGACCTGACAGCCAGTGACATCAAGGCACGCGTAGAGCATATTGCCAAGCTGGTTCAGATTGATCACAAACTGGATAACCGATCCACAGCCCTGTCTGGCGGGGAGATGCAACGTGTGGCCATTGGCCGCGCGCTGGTTCGTGATCCGGCCATCTATCTAATGGATGAACCATTGTCTTCGCTGGATGCGAAGTTGCGCGGTGATTTGCGCGTAGAGTTGAAACGCATTCAGAAAGAACTGGGTGCCACGCTGTTGTATGTCACGCATGACCAGATTGAAGCCATGACCATGGCAGACCGTATTGGCATACTCGACGAAGGCGAGCTGGTTCAGATGGGTACGCCGCGTGAGATTTATGAGAATCCAGTCAATGTGCATGTCGCTGCAAGGCTCGGGCAGCCGGCTATCAACTTGTTGCCGGTGGCAGTTATGGGAGGCATCAATGCACCGGGCAACGCAACGACCATGGGGATTAGAACCGAGCACATCGAGGTGGTGGGCGGGACTGAATCGGCGACAACCAGCAATGATGCTGTAGTGAATGTTGCTGCAAATCTGGAACGCGTTGAGTATCTGGGAGATCAGAACCGACTGCATCTGCGCATGGGTGAGCATCAGATTGTGACGCTGGGCGATGGCGAGCTTGAGTATCGACTTCAACCGGGCGCTGCGCTGACGTTGCGGGCCAGAAACGCCTTGTATTTTGACAACGATGGAGCTCGCGTTCGTGGGTGAGACTTCTCCTCGATTACGTTGGCTTCGCTTCGGCTAATCAACTTTCTGACATTCCAGCTGCACTGGCTTGTCCACTGTCAGTGGTATCGGTCTGGATGAACTTGAGAACACAGTAATGGCGCAATTCATTAACAGTACGGACACTCTGGTTACCGACGCGCTGGATGGACTGTTGCGAACCCAGCCGCTGAGCCGAGTGGACGGTTATCCGCCTATCAAGGTTGTGCATCGACAAGATTTTGATAGCAACAAGGTTGCTCTGGTGTCTGGTGGTGGATCCGGGCATGAACCTGCTCACGCAGGCTTTATCGGTGCGGGCATGCTCACCGCAGCGGTGTGTGGTGAGGTGTTCGCCTCCCCCAGTGTTGAGGCGGTGCTCGCCGGTATTCTTGCAGTAACTGGAGAAGGCGGTTGTATACTGATCGTCAAGAACTATACCGGCGATAGGCTGAACTTCGGGCTTGCCGCTGAGCGTGCCAAGGCCATGGGCAAGCGTGTGGAGATGGTGGTTGTCGGAGACGACATAGCGCTGCCTGATCTGCCGCAACCCAGAGGCGTTGCCGGCACTCTGTTTGTACACAAGATTGCCGGGCATCTGGCAGAGCAGGGCGAGTCGCTGGAGACGGTTGCTGCAGTAGCACGAGAAGTGTCGGCCGCTGCACGAAGCTATGGTGTCGCGCTGGACAATTGTACGGTGCCGGGTAGTGACAAGGATGATCGAATCCCTGCAGGTTCAGCGGAGCTGGGGCTGGGTATTCACGGCGAACCGGGAGTACAGACGATCAGGTTTGCTGACGCCACTTCACTTTGCGATACCTTGCTGAGTACGCTGTTTGAAGGGCAGGATGAAGGTGACGGTCATGTATTGTTAGTAAACAATCTGGGAGGCACAACGCCGCTGGAGATGCAGATCGTACTGGATGTGCTGTTGCGTTCAGCACTGGCTCCACGCATACGCAGTGTAGTGGGCCCAGCCTCTATGATGACCTCAATGGACATGCATGGATTCAGTTTGTCTATTTTACCTGCCAAAGCACAATGGCTGATCGCGTTGCAAACTCCGGTGGCCGTAAACGCCTGGCCGGGGTGCAGTCACACACATCCAATCGCCATAACGTCAATGCCGGAAGGTATGCACGGTGAAGCCGCACTGGCAAGCCATGATGCAGACATGGCTGCGCTTATTGCAGATAGTTGTAGTGCCTTTATTGCCATGCAAGCGGACTTGAACGCCCTGGATGCGAAGACAGGTGATGGCGATACAGGCTCTACAGTGGCCACGGCAGCCAAGGCGCTTCAGGCTGCTACAACAGAACTGCCATTGGCTGACACGACCGCACTGTTGAAAGCCATCGGTGATCGGCTGTCAATTTCCATGGGTGGGTCCAGTGGTGTATTGTTGGCTATTCTTTTTTCAGCGGCCAGTGACGCCTCTCGTAGTGGCAACACTGCGCTGGTGTCCTTACGAGCGGGGGTGCAGCGTATGGTGGAATATGGCGGTGCGGCGCTGGGTGATCGCACTATGGTCGATGCGCTGGTTCCGGCACTTGATGAATTACTGGCCAGTGGTAACGTGCAACGCGCAGCAGTGGAGGCGCGTGCCGGTGCAACACGTACCGGTGCCATGGTACAAGCTCGTTCAGGTCGTTCAGCGTATGTTCCAGAATCGTCGCTGAAAGGCGTCAACGATCCGGGAGCAGAAGCGGTAGCAAGATTTTTCGAGATGCTCGCAACCAGAAAAGATACGGTCGGATAATGAGTAGGCCTGATAGACAACGTAGCGTCTGCCCGCACGATTGTCCGAGTGTTTGTGCACTCGAAGTTGAAGTGCTTAACAAGTCGACCATTGGCCGTGTGTATGGTGCCAAGAATCACAGTTATACTCAGGGTGTGATCTGTGCAAAGGTATCTCGTTACGCTGATCGAGTGCATCATCCTGATAGATTGCTGACCCCTCTGAAGCGGGTGGGGCAAAAGCGTGTGGGTGTCGCACACGATCCTGCAGACTTTGTCCCTGTGAGTTGGGACGAGGCACTGGATACCATCGCTCAGAAATTCGAGCAGATTCGGCAAACGGAAGGTAGTGAAGCTATCTGGCCATTTCACTATGCAGGAACCATGGGTCTTGTGCAGCGTGATGGCCTGGATCGCTTTCGGCGTGCCTATGCGACAAGCCAGCAACATTCAACCTACTGCGTGGCACTGTCAGATGCCGGATTCAAAGCGGGCACGGGTGTCAAACGGGGCAGTGATACTCGCTTGATGAGCAAGAGTGAACTGATTGTAGTGTGGGGTGGTAATCCGGTCAGCACACAGGTCAATGTGATGCACCACGTAGCCCATGCGCGACGACACAACAATGCCCGTTTTGTCGTGGTAGATCCCTACCGAACCAAGACTGCTGACAAGGCCGACCTGCATTTGATGTTGAAGCCTGGCACTGACGGTGCTTTGGCTTGTGCGGTCATGCATGTGTTGTTCGAAGAGGGCTACGCTGACCATGGCTACATGGCGCAGCACACCGACAGAGCGGAAGACTTCAGAGCACACCTTGCGACAAGAACGCCTGAATGGGCCGCGTCTATTACAGGTTTGCCGGTACAAAAGATTCTGGAGTTTGCACGGTTGTACGGCAGCACCAGGAAAACCTTTTTGCGAATAGGCTATGGGTTTACACGTTCCCGGAATGGAGCGGTGAACATGCATGCGGTGAGTTGCCTACCTGCCGTAACAGGTGCCTGGCGTCACGAAGGTGGCGGTGCGCTCTACGGTAACAGTGATATTTACAAGCTGGACAAAGCGCTGATCACGGGAGCCGATATACACTGCGATGCGCGTGTCATAGACCAGTCCAGAATAGGTCACGCACTGACCGGCAATGAATCTGACTTGCAGGGTGGTCCCCCCATCAAGGCGTTGTTTGTGCAGAACACGAACCCGGCTGTTGTGGCACCGGATACCCGCCGTGTGCTGGCGGGCCTGGCCAGAGAGGACTTGTTTACCGTCGTGCACGAACAGTTCATGACAGAGACTGCGCAGCTTGCAGATTTTGTACTACCCGCAACCATGTTTCTTGAGCATGACGATATCTATACCGCCAGCGGGCATACCCATTTGCAAGTGGGCAGGCAACTGATTGATGCACCGGGAGAGTGCCGTAGCAATCACGTCGTGTTGCAGGGGTTGGCACGTCGTCTCGGACTTGAACATCAAGGTTTTGACCTGTCTGCCCGGGAGATCATTGCAACCATGCTCTCGTCATCGAATCTGCCAGATTTTGATACGCTGGTGGAGAGTGGCGGCATCGACTGCAAGCCAGATTCTTTTCAAGAGGCCAACTTTCATAATGGCTTCCAGACGCCGGATAAACGTTTTCATTTCGCACCGGACTGGACGACTGTGGGTAGTCATGTTGAAGGCCTGCCTGAGTTTCCTGATCACTGGGCGGTGATTGATGCCGCTTCCAAAACTTGCCCGCTCAGACTGGTGACTGCCCCCGCCAGGCAGTTCTTGAATACAAGTTTTTCCGAGACCGCGTCAAGTCGTCGCATGGAAAAGCAACCTCTGGCCCTGATTCATGTTGATGACATTAAACGGTACGCTTTACACGACGGTGAACCGGTGACATTGGGTAATGAGCTTGGTGAGGTTACGTTGTTGGTCAAACAGTTTGATGGCGTACAACCCGGAACGGTAGTGGTTGAGAGCCTGTGGCCAAACAAGGATTTTATAGGCGGGCTGGGTATTAATACTCTGGTGAGTAGTGAGCCCGGTAAACCGGCTGGCGGTGCGGTGTACCATGATACTGCGGTGTGGGTTAAAGCGGCTGTGTGATCGTGCTCTGCAACTACAAAGCAGTCATCGGGTCTGTATGGCCTGCATCATCGCGTGACACCAAGATTACGACATTATTCAGACGCCTGCCAGCACGGGTCGTATGTGGATTTGCACTGTTGTTACTCAGTGTGAGCTTGCCGGCCGCTGAGCCTGTATCACAATCGCGTATGAGTGGTGTTGCGATCGGCGGGCATGATACGGTCGCCTACCATCAATTGCAACGCACTCCTCAGGAGGCGGCCGTTGAAGGTGTGAAAAGCTACACCGTAGAATACAAAGGTGCCAAGTGGCGCTTTCTGTCTAAACAGAGCAGTGAGCTGTTTGCAGCTGACCCTGAACGATACTCCCCTACGTACAACGGCCACTGTGCTAATGCACTCAGCCTCGGAGAGGGGCTTGTAAGAACTGATGGTACCCACTGGGAGATCTTTGGAGACAGCCTGTATCTATTCTACGCAGCACGCGGACGCGATCGTTGGACGGATGGAAACTGGCAGACGTATAAACAGGATGCCGATGACGCCTGGGCAGTTCTCTCAGCAGACTAGTATCCGACGGTTCTTCAATTCGTCTGTGCTAGACGATTCCGTCATTACAAGGCATACAGGGGCAGGCAAATCAATCAATAGTTGAGCATTTTGTACAGGTAGTGATGCGAGGTGACGTTTTGTTGGCGAACCTTCGATATAGTGCACAAGTTTCGGCTCGCTTTTCTGCGATACACTTCACAAAGTGTGTCGTATTGTTAAAAGGAGTCTGTCTGTTGTCTGTATTTTCAAAGAGTCGCCGTATAAGAAGAAGGGTCATTTTCAGATGGGCTCTTGTTGTCTTGCCAGTGGCGTTTCTCATCTCGCAGGTCAGGCCTGTTGAAGGAATCAGCACCGGTTTACTCATTGGCGGAATCGTTATTTTATTGCTACTGCCGTTTCTTCTGATTCACGCCTGGATGGGGCTGCGTAAGAACCGGCGCAAGGTCAGGAGTTTGTCCTCCACTGCATATTCCTCTGCAATTTCCGACAACGAGGGTGACAGAACAGAAATTGCTTCGGTTGATCGAGTAGACACTGCGCGAGAAAAGGCTAGTGTGCCGTCTAACGGGGTTGAGCGAGCTGAATCCGATGATCGGGCTGTCATAAGCGACGCTGCAATGGACTCCGATGCAGTGTCTGGTACGGTTGATAATGCGCCGATGGATAATCGTTGTCATGATGTGGACGCCGTAGTCAATATTGATGACTGGGAGTCTGAGGTCGTGGACCTGGATGGAACGCTCATTACCCCTGAGGATATTCAAGACCAGTTGGATCAGGTGGGTGACGTGGTGCAAACACATGACCTGGACGAGGAAGACATGCATCAACAAGACGATGCAAGGATTCTACGAGAGCGGCAGCAACGGGACCAACTGGCGGATGCGGGTACAAGTCTCATTACTGCGACCAGTCATGCCGACATTGCCGATCTGTCTGAGCTGACTTACCAGGAGGTCACACAATTAGTCAGCATCCTTAAAAAGGATAAGCTGCGTTTACACCGACTGGTCTTGGCGCAAAAGGCTGCAATAGATTCAGAGCGCCGGGCACATGATCGAAGCCGAACGGTTGCGCGGGACGCGATCAAGATTATGCGTCATTCGCGTGAAAGTCAGAAGCAGGCGGAGAAACTGGCGCGAAGAGAGCGCACCCAGCGAAAGCGGCTTGAGCTGGAATACAAGAAAGTGTCGACAGCACTGGACAATGCCAGATCAATCATTGAGACACGAAAAAACGAGACAGCCTGAGTCAATTAGTGAATGCCGCACGATGGCGGCTTCACTCGCTAGTCATTTTGCCGTTTCGCGATGATTATTGTCAGTTACATCGACTCGGGGTGTAGTAGTTCGTTATACGATTCTGGTGGTTTTTTAATCGAACTATGCGTATAAACAGCAGAACAAACAAGGCCGCTATTGATGTACTACCGCCAAACAGTCCGTCGCTTGAAACTACCTTGGCAGTCACTGCACTCTGCTCGTTAGCTGCATTATTCGCCGGAGTTGTATCATTGCTCTGAACCACACCAATCGGCGTCGAACTGCCTATAATGCTGTCAGTCAACGCCGCACCGAAACCTTCGGGTACGAAATCGGGATCGCTGGTTATGATGAATTCGTCGATTGCCAGGCCGTCTTCACGCATCCAGAAATTGATTATGTTTACGCCGGCATCCACAATATTCAGCGATGCCACAGGATTGCCTGGGTGGTTGAAGTGCACCCTATAACCGAGCATGGGTGTCTCTTCGATCGACTCAGCCAAATCACCTTGATCTGGCGTGGTTATCATTGCATCACTAGGGTAGACAGTTGTGCAATGGGAGCGCCACCGCCGGCGACAATCAGATGTCCGTCCAGTATCCGTGCAACAGGAGCAACAAGCTTGTCTTTAAGCGTCTTGAAGGTGCTTCCAGCTATCGGTACGGGGGTTGTATTGCCACACCTTGTCTTTGGCATTTTCACCACCAACCGTGTAGATATCGCCTTTGTAGACGAACGTGCCTGGCTCGGAATGTGAGTTCTTGTTGGGGTATATCAGCCTTTCTCGACCAGCTGTTGTTGTTCGGGTCAAACGCATGCACCAGAGGCGTGTCCTGCGTGTTCTTGCCCGGGCAATTGTCGTGTCCATATTGTCCTCCCATGGCGTAGATGATGCCATCTACTACCGCTGTGGAAAAATGGTTGCGAGGACTCGGCATGCCGGCCTTTGCCGTGATGTCCTTCCAGCCCGAAGCAGGTGATCTCAGATCATGTACAAGGTGTCTGCCTACATCGCAGTTTGCAGCAGCATCTATCCCGCCGAACCAGTGCACTTTGTTATCAACCAGGGCAGCACCACCAGCAGCTCCGGGTGTTGGCAGGTCGGGTCCACGAAGCTGTAGGTTATGGAGGTAGAGCCCTGTGAGACTGCACCTGGTGGCATAAGCAGTATCAGTGCTAACCACCCGGGAGCCACGACGGTGCCAATGAGTCCTGCAGCTGTCAGTAATTGAACAAGGACGAACGCGCGTCTTATTCCCAATCTGTTCCGCCAGATAGCCGCATCGGGCTTTACCAAAAACGCCGCCTATCAATACAAGGGTGGTAGCAAGCGTTGCCACGACGACAGGAAGCTCGTTCGACAGCATGAGGAAAGCGACGAACAGTAATAAACCGACTTGAACTACGTTGTCCAGAGATACAATAACAAGAAGAATAGTGAAATGAGGCACATTCACGACTCCCCAGCCGCGCAGGCCTGGCTGCTTGTTTTCACGACGGGATGCAATTGTCTGGCCTGTGGCGGTGAACAGCAATTTGCCTTTATCACCAGAGGAATTGTAAAGACCGAGGGCACCTCGTCCCTGTACCGAGCTTACTGTCAATCTAATGATTAGCGTGCGGTTACCCTCAACGTTCAAAACGGGCTTGTATTGACTTCAGGAGGTGTCGGTAAGGCGAGACTGGCAGTGACAATAAACAGCGACATGGTCAGGGCAATTTGCAAGTCGGGTATCCAGGAGTAGTCTCCAATACCCTGACTGGACGGGGCACGACATGATCAACTTTTTCCGTCTGCTGATTGTTCAACAGGGCCACCGTGCTTCGTCCAGTCCGAAAAGCCTTCTTTCAGGTGTGCGGCTTCGAAGCCCATATCCTGAAGCGTGGCAACGGTCAGCGCTGAGCGCCAGCCAGAAGCACAGTAAAATATGAATTTTCTCTTTTCACCAAAAATTTTTTTGTAATAAGGACTGTCCGGGTCGACCCAGAATTCAATCATGCCGCGAGGTGCATGCAGGCTTCCTGGAATGAAGCCGCTGCGTTGGCGTTCACGGATATCCCTGATGTCCACGATTAAAATATCGGGGTCATCAAGTTGATCGATAAGAACCTGAGTATTGATTTCTTCGACGCGGTTACGGGCAGCGGCTACCATATCGGCCGCGCTGATCTTGAGTGACATGGTCGATTACTTCACGCTTTGATAGACATTTTACAGTAACGGGCATTGGACTATGTTGCAACAGTCACGCAATGAACAGGTGAAAAAATGCCGGTTATCGGAAATTTTCAATGTTCTGGTGTAAACAGATCACTGCGGATGCAAAGAGGGTGTACGGTACATACGCTTTTGATCACGAACTCATCGCGACAATCATGAACACCATCACTCGGCCCATGAAAAATTTTGATACAGTTCGATACCGAATGGCGTTGCGCATGTGCCTTCAGATATTTGAGCACACACCGCGCGTGCCAATGCCAGATCATGTGAATTAATCGAGTTCTAAAATGACGTTGCTTCCAGTTTTTCTATTGCCGATACTGGCACTGGCAATGATTGTATTCTTGCCACTGTTCAAATCAGATGACATGCGCTCGACAAGCTTACGAAGTCGACGCTATAGGAGGACCCTGCTGGGTCGACTGGCGGTTGCTGTATTGTTGCTCGCAACACTCGTCACGGTGATCTTGCCAATAGAGGGTTTGAACAGCCTGGTGCAGGGTATTCTGCTGGTTCTTGCCATAATGATACCTGCTTATATTCTGAGCAAAGTCATGGCAAGAGTGCAGCGCAACAAGCCGAAAGGCACTATCGAGACAGTGGAACCGGACAAGCAAGAAGCCTCGTCAGTACCTCACGAAACAGACCCTGCGGCCGAACCTCCTACTTTGCGTGCCCGACGAACGCGCAACACTGCGTCTGAAAACAGCACGGATACCCTGTCACTACATCAGCGAGTAGCGCCACAACGCTCTGAGAGTGCAGACACTCTCCTCGCTGATACAAAGCGGGAACCAAAAGCCCCGACAGTAGGCGATAAAGCGGCCGTGGGCGATTCTGCCGACGAACGTGCCAAAGCGGCAGCGCGCGATATTGCGGACATACGCGCCAAAGCGGCAGCGCGCGATACTGCCAACAAACGCGCCAAAGCTGCAGTGCGCGATACTGCCAACGAACGCGCCAAAGCGGCAATGCGTGATACTGCCGACGAAAGCGCTAATGCGGCAGAGCGTGATACTGCCGACGAAAGCGCCAATGCGGCAGAGCGCAATACTGCCGACGTACGCGCCAAATCGGCAGAGCGCAATACTGCCGACGTACGCGCCAAATCGGCAGCGCGCGATACTGCCAACAAACGCGCCAAAGCGGTAGTGCGCGACAATGCAGACAAAAGCTTCAGAGAAGACACACCGGCTGTAGTGCAGGAGCAACTTGATCGAGTCGCGGATCTGGTACAGACCCATGATCTGGGTGAGTCGCAGTTTTCCGAAAATGATGAAAAAGATTCGTGGCAGAGCGTCAGGAAAAACCAGGATCGGCAATCAGCACTCAGTTCACAGAGTGTGACAGCTGACGTTGCTGGTACCGATCTGGCCGTGATGACTACCTCTCAGATGACCGACATGGTTATCGATCTGAGAAAAACCAAGACCCGACTTCAGAAGCTGGTCATTGCCCAGCAATCCGCCATCGATTCTGAACGCAAGGCGCATGAACAGAGCCGCCTGGTGGCTCGTGATGCTATCAAGATCATGCGCGACTCTCGTCAGGCCCAGAAACTTGCAGAAAAACTTGCGCGTCGAGAGCGAACAGAAAGACAGCGAATCGAGATGCAGTACAACGAGGTGACAGGCGCTCTCGATAATGCGCTATCGATTATCGCAAAGAGAAAGCTGCAGGAACAACCAGACGCCGCATCAGGCAGCTCTTGAAGGCAACTCGAGAGACAGCGACAGACTTGATGCTATCCTTGCACAGGATTCTTATAAAACAACCCTGTAGCGCATGTCCTTGCTCTTATTTGCAGAACAGATACTGAACGGACTGCAATTTGGAATAATGCTTTTTCTCATGGCTGCGGGCCTGACACTGATTTTTGGTGTTATGGGGCTGATTAATCTTGCCCACGGATCCCTGTACATGACAGGAGCCTTTGCGGCGGCTACGGTCGCCAGTATCACAGGCTCATTTACACTAGCCCTTGTTGCTGCGTTGATTGCAGCCGCAGCGGCCGGCGCGCTGGTTGAGGTTATCGTTATCCGTCGCCTTTACAAGGCGGATCATCTTGATCAGGTGCTCGCCACGTTTGCACTTATACTCGTGTTCTCGGAAGGCACCCGCTGGCTATTTGGCTCGTTTCCCTTGTACCTCAATGTTCCGGAAGCATTGTCCGGGTCTGTAACGTTGCCAGGTGGGATTCGATACTCCCTCTATCGGTTGGCGCTGATAGGAATCGGGTTGTTGGTTGCACTGGGACTATACGTGCTGATCGCGCATACGCGTCTGGGTATGCAAGTGAGAGCGGGTCAAAGTGATCGGGAAATGATAGCGGCGCTGGGCGTTGATATCTCGACGTTGTACACCATCGTGTTTGCGCTGGGCGCGGCGTTGGCAGGTCTGGCCGGCGCGCTGGTCGGTGCCATTCAATCGGTGCAGGTCGGCATGGGCGAACCTGTGCTCATTCTGGCATTTGTCGTCATCGTCATTGGTGGTATCGGTTCTATCAAGGGTGCCTTTGTGGGTGCATTACTTGTCGGTCTCACGGATACTCTCGGGGGGCTGTTGTTGCCTGGGTTTTTTGGCTGGTTCATGGAGCCTGCCAGTGCAGTCTCAGCCGGTAGTGTTCTGGCATCCATGTCTATCTATATCCTGATGGCTATTGTCTTGATGGTCAAACCTTGTGGGTTGTTCGGGGTACGTCATTGAACCGGGAGACCCTGCTTAATCTGCTGTTGCTCTGCGTGCTGCTCGCAGTGCCTGTCTGGGCACATGCTGCAGAAGAACCCTTCATCATTACGCTGGTAACCCGTGCATTAATTTTTGCAATAGCCGGAATTGGGCTTAATATGGCTCTGGGGCAGGGGGGGCTGGTCAGCCTGGGTCATGCGATGTTCTTTGGCCTGGGTGGCTACTCAATGGGCATTCTTGCCAGTCATGCGCAAACCTATACACCCCTGTTCGAATGGCCGATACTGCTGGAAGGCAGCAACTCTATGCCGGTTATCTGGATCACGGCAATAGCAGTTGCAGGTCTTGCGGCACTGATTACGGGCCAATTGAGTTTACGCACATCGGGTGTGTATTTCATCATGATCACGCTGGCATTCGGCCAGATGTTCTACTATTTTGCGGTGAGCTGGCCCGCCTATGGGGGTGATGATGGTTTGTCTATCTATGTGCGTAATGAGTTCCCCGGCCTGAACACACTTGATCCTATCCAGTTCTTTGCTATTGTGTTTGCACTGTTGATAGCCGTGTTGATGCTGGCTGCCGCCGTGGCACGTTCTCCTTTCGGCCTGGCACTGAATGCGGCACGACAGTCACCGGCGCGAGTGGAGGCTGTGGGGATCAGCCCCTATAGACTCAGGCTGTTAGTCTATGTGTTGTCGGGCATGATCACGGGCCTGGCCGGTGCCTTGTTTGCTGACCTGAACCGATTCGTCAGCCCCAGCATGTTCAGCTGGCAAACCAGTGGTGAGATCATGATGTTTGTCATTCTCGGTGGCGTGGCAAGACTGTGTGGCCCGGTGGTCGGTGCTACGGTGTTCATTGCACTGGAACATTTCCTGGGTGGCTTGAGTGACTACTGGCAAATCTATCTGGGTGTTCTATTGCTGGTCATTGTGCTGTTTGCTAGAGGTGGTCTGGTGGGTCTGGTGGCGGGCAAGCAGCAAGCCCATGATTGAGCCGGTACTGTCCGTACAGCAAATCAACAAGCATTTTGGCGCGCTTCAGGTGAGCAAGGATGTCTCTCTAGATCTACTGCCGGGTGAGATACACGCGCTGATTGGTCCAAATGGTGCTGGAAAATCAACATTGATTCAACAGATTGCCGGTGAATTAAAACCTGATAGTGGTCGCATCATGCTGGCGGGGCATGATGTCACTCAGCTGGGAACTGCGGTACGATCCAGACGGGGACTGGCCCGTACCTTTCAGATATCAGCACTTGCTATGGAGGACACGGTCCTGCAAAACGCATTGCTGGGTGCGCTGGGTGCCAGTGCTCACCCGTATCGTTTATGGGGTTCGGCCATGAAAAGGTCCGAGCTTCGCACAGTAGCAGAGCAGGCACTGGATCGAGTAGGGCTTGCTGATCAGGCACATACGGTAACGGCTCAGCTATCCCATGGTCAGCGACGGCAACTGGAAATTGCGGTTGCACTGACGTTGAGCCCCAAGGCATTTATCATGGACGAGCCAATGGCCGGGCTGGGTACCCAAGGCTCAAGTACACTGACCGGGCTTCTTGGCACGCTGCGCGAACAGGCTCCCATACTGATGGTTGAACATGATATGGAGGCTGTGTTCGCTCTGGCTGATCGCATCAGTGTGTTGGTATACGGTCAACTGCTGGCAACTGGCACGGTTGCACAGATACGCAGTAACCAAGCGGTTCAGCAAGCGTACCTGGGTACGGATACATGAGCTTGCTGACGTTGCAAAACGTTGCTGCCTGGTACGGCGCAACTCAGGCACTGTTCGATGTCTCGCTTAAGGTCAATGCTGGCGAGGTCGTTGCGCTTATGGGGCGCAACGGCATGGGCAAGACCACTACCGTTAAAACCATTTGCAAGATGCTACCGCAAGCCTCCGGTGAGCTGCATTTTGACGGTCATAATCTGAAGAAGGTAATGTCCCACCAGGTTGCACAATGGGGCGTGGGCCTGGTGCCAGAAGGCCGGCGATGTTTTCCCAATCTTAGCGTTCATGAAAACCTGATGGTTGCTGCACGTCCGGGCACGTGGGATATTGCTGCCGTTAACCGGTTGTTTCCGCGTATGCAAGAGCGTCATAAACAGTCCGCAGCACTACTCTCTGGCGGTGAACAACAGATGCTGGCCATTGGGCGTGCGCTGATGACCAACCCCCGATTACTGATACTCGACGAAGCCACGGAAGGGCTTGCACCGATAGTACGACGGGAAATCTGGGAGGCTATTTCGGTACTCAAGGGTGATACCGGACTTGCAATACTGGTGGTCGATAAATCTATTGAGGAGCTATCGCGTGTCGCTGATCGCATGGTGATACTGGAGCGTGGTTGCAGCGTATGGTCAGGTGCGGCAGAGGCACTGTCCGACGATATTGTCAGTCAGTATCTGGGTGTTTGATAGTCGACACCTGGTTTTTGACAGTCGACACCTGGTTGTAGAGCCGTGAAAGGCATCAGAGGAGAATCGCTGATTGTCATGGCAGCCTTGATTTGGGGTATTGCCTTCTATTTCCAAAAAACAGCCATGGCGCATGTCGGGCCTTTGTTGTTTATTGGATTACGTGGCACTGTTGCGGCTATCGTATTGCTGCCGTTTGCCTTGATGGAGCAGCGCCGGTCGGAAACATCATTGATCAGACTGGCACCTATAGGTTGTCTGGGAGGGGGTGTGTTCTTTCTGGCAGGGAGCATACAGCAGATCGGTATCGTTACTGCAACGGTCACGAACACCGGTTTTCTGACAGCCCTCTATGTGGTGGCTACGCCGCTGCTTTACTGGTTGATCAACCGCAAGTCCCCTTCAGCCATAACCTGGTTGTCCGCCTGCCTTGCATTTGTCGGGGTATGGGCATTGGGTGGTGGCTCACTGGAGGGTTTTTCAGCGGGCGATAAGTGGGTAGCTGTATCCTCTGTTTTCTGGGCGCTACTGATCATGACCTCTGCGGAAGCGTCGAAGTGGTCAAGACCACTGACATATACGTGTATTCAGTTTGCGGTTGTTGCGTGTCTGGGTGTGAGTTCTGCACTCCTGTTTGAGCCTGTCGTTTCTGACTCGATCATCAAAGCCGCCGAATCCATACTCTATGTAGGCATTCTGTCGAGTGCATTTACGTTTGCTGTCATGGCTATTGCGCTGAAGACGGTTTCCGCCCCACGGGCGTCCATACTACTAACGCTGGAGACGCTGTTTGCGGCGGGCGCTGGTTACGTGCTGCTAGGTGAGCGTCTGACAGTACTGGGTTGGGTAGGTGCGTGCCTGATTATCGGTGCGGTACTGGTGCTGCGCCTGGGTCGTGAGTAACGTTCACGACGACGCCTGCACGTCATGCCTGATGTGCAGGTGTCGTTAGCCACCCAGACCGACATCGGCCTTGGCAAAGAATTCCCCGCTCCCGAAGTTACCGGATTTCAGGGCGATGGTGAGCGCTTGCCCGCTGACTCGCAAAGCAGGTACGCCGGGGTCGATCATGGGGCCTATTTCCAGCGCTGTCAGGTCCAGTGCCTGAACAATCGCCCCTGAGGTTTCACCACCGGCACAGATCAGTCGGCTTACGCCCTTGCTGATCGCAAGCTGAGCCACTGCTCCAAAAAACTGCTCTATGGTATGAGCGGTATGATCAACACCATATCGGCTCTGCAGCGACTTGACGTTGTCTGCCGAATCAGAGGTGGATACCAGTGGCAGTGATGTCTGATCCAGAGCCCAGTCGACAACATCAGCGGGTTTACTATGCCCGCTTAACAGTTCATCGATAGCAATAGCCTTGTGGGCACCTCCAGACATTATGTGCTGTTGAATCTGCGCAAGAGTAGTGACGGAGCAGGAGCCAGATAATGCTAGTGCCTGTCCAGTTTCACCCTGCCATTGAGCTACATCCGCCGTCTGTTTACCGAACAGCGCTGGCAAACCAATAGCAATACCTGACCCACCTGTGAGCAGACCAAAGCCTCTTGATGCTTTAGCCAGTAAGATCAGATCCTCGTCGGCAACAGCATCACACACCACATATTGACGCCCTGCTGACGCCTCGTTAACGAGTTGCTGACGCGCCTCGCCGGCACGCAGAGTACTCAACGGAAGATGCCCGATGGGTCGGGTTGTCTGGAGAGCCAGCCAACGGCGGAGATCGGAGTCAGTCATAGGTGTTATGGGATGATCACGCAAGCTGCTATCTGACAATAGTGTGTCGAACACAAATAGATGCCCCTGATACAGCGTTCTACCCGTAGCCGGAAATGCCGGGCATACGACAACAGGATCAGTACACTTCATCGCCTCAGTCAAGGCATCAATGACTGGGCCAATGTTGCCTTGCGGTGTTGAGTCAAACGTTGAACAGTACTTGAAGATGATCAGTTCGCAGCCTTGTGCCTGTAACCAGTGCAGCGCCTCAAGCGACTGATCTACCGCTTCCTGTACCGGGCATGAGCGAGATTTTAACGAAATGACGCCAGCTTCCACGTTACCGTCACACGGCACGTCTGGTGTACGCACATACTGAGTGGTTTGCATGCCGCCTTGAGCCAGCGTTAGCGCAATGTCAGAAGAGCCAGTAAAGTCATCACCAATAACACCGATTTTCATGCATCTTCTCCTTGGGCTATAGATGACTGGTTAAGCACGTCTGATTCGACTGTCCTGGCCAGTGTGTCCAATACCGCTACGGTATCGTCCCAGCCCAGACAGGCATCAGTGACGCTTTGCCCGTAGGTCAGGTCGGCTGTTGAGCTGGCGTCCTGTTTACCGGCAACCAGATGACTTTCGATCATGAGGCCGCCGATCTTGTGAGATTCGTGGCCAAGACGATCGGCAATGGATTGTGCAACCAGGGGCTGCCTGTTGTGGTCCTTGCCACTGTTGGCATGGCTGCAGTCGATAATCAGGCGGCGATTGATGCCACGATCCATCTGCTGTTGCCAGGCGGCTTGAACGCTGTGACTGTCATAATTGGGTTTGGCGCCACCCCTGAGAATCAGGTGCGCATCTTCGTTGCCTGTTGTTCTGAACAGGGCGAGCTTGCCCGCCTCGGTAGGGCTCAGAAAAGCGTGGGCATGCCCTGCAGCCTGTACCGCATCGATGGCTATGGATACGTCACCGCTAGTGGCGTTCTTGAAGCCCACCGGGCAGGATAAACCCGAGGCTATCTCACGGTGTACCTGGCTTTCGGTGGTTCGCGCGCCAATAGCGCCCCAGCTCACGGTATCGGCGTAGTACTGTCCGGTGGCAGCGTCAAGAAATTCACAGCCCGCTGGCATGCCCATGGCGGCAAGCTCAAGTAACAGTTTTCTTGCTGTATGGAGGCCCTCGTCTATCCTGAAACTCTGGTCCCGGTGCGGATCGTTGATCAACCCTTTCCAGCCAACAATGGTTCGGGGTTTTTCGAAATACACGCGCATGACGATTTCCAGCGACGCTTGATGTTGCTGGCGAAGCTTCGTCAGCTTTTGAGCGTATTCCATGGCGGACGCTGGATCGTGTATGGAACAAGGCCCCAGAACTACGAGTAGCCGGCGATCCTTACCGTGGATGATGTCGGCAATACGCTTGCGTGTAGTGACTATTGATTGCGCATAGGCATCATTCAGCGGCAACTCGCTGGCAAGTTCAGCCGGAGTACGCATTGGCACGATGGATTCGATGCGCACATTGGATGTAGAGCTAGTCATGAGTTGACGGTGTTGGCCTTCGAGTCAGATGTGTCATGGAGAAAATCTGCCGATTGGCGAATCTTGCAACCAGCGATACATCATATAACACTGACGCCCTTACACTGACACAAGCTTTTACTGAAATGGCCAGGGTTGAGAGCGGGCGCAGCCTGGCGGATGTCGTCGGGAAGACAGCTGAACAAGCGTTTCAAGGGGACATAGGACGGGTGGCCAGCGCTCACCACGTGGAAGCCTGGAGACCCAGACAACGGATCATGCCTTTTGCCGATGAGCTGGTTTACCTGCGTATTACTCTGGCTCCGCAATTCGATGAACTCGGCGACGTGGTACGAAAAATCACCGCGTGCAGGTTGTGTTGCGAAACTTGACTGACAATGCCTTGAAGAACGCCCGTCGAGAGCCTTCAAGAGTCTGGATTGGTATCGACAGCTATTGATCAGATAAAGTAGACATCAAGGTCGTAGAGTCGGGCGATGGTTTCAGTCAATCTGAGGAAGAGCTGTTTGAACACAAAGCCGATAGTCACGTCAATGGTTTTGGCTTGCCGAATATCAATCGGCTGTTGATGCAAAGTAGCGGCAGTATGAGTTGCGCGAACTCGCCTGAAGAGGGCATTGGTGCCGTGGTGAGGGTTTCACTACCGGGTCGAGTACACGCTGATATTCAAGAAAATTACCCAGGCAAATTACCCAGGGAAATTACCCAGGGAAATTACCCAGGGAAATTTGGCGGCCTGGTCCGGGCTAGACACGACATGAATTGGGGCCGAGTCTTTTAATCCTTCCATAAAAAAGGGCTCACGAGGAGCCCAGTTTCATTCATCGTACGAAAATTAGTACATCTGCTCGCCACCAGTTGGGCGGTGTAGCTCCTGTCAGCCTTTGGTGGCTCCCAGAGTCAGGCCGGCAATAAAGTGTCTCTGCATGGCAAAAAACATGACCACCGGAGGGACGGCTGCCAACAACGATGCCGCTGACACCAGATGCCACTGACTGACAAACTGACCATTCAGCGCTCTGACACCTGCAGTAATAGGCAGAGAATGATCACCCTGTATCAGCACTGTCGCCCAGAAAAAATCGTTCCAGATAAACGTGAAGATCAGCACCGACAAGGCTGCGATGGCTGGCTTGACAAGCGGTAATACCAAATACCAGAAGATCTTGAACTCGCCAACGCCATCAATGCGTGCTGATTCAATGAGCTCGTAGGGCAAAGCCTTGATGAAATTGCGCATGAACAGCGTACAGAAACCAAGCTGAAAGGCTGCGTGAAATAATACAAGACCTGTAATGGTGTCGTACAGGCCGGTGCTCACAGACAGATCACGTACCGGCACCATCAATATTTGAAAGGGTACAAAATTGCCAGCAACAAAGATGAAGAATAGCGGTACGGCCCATTTGAACCGGTAAACAGACAGCGCATAGCCGGTCAGGCAGGACAACCCGACCGTCAGGATGACGGTAGGTACCGTGATGCGTACAGAATTCCACAGATACGTGCCCGCCTTGGACTGCTGGAATACCGCAAAGTAGTTTTCAATTAACTTGAAGTCGCTGGGAATGCCGAACACATTACCCGCATTGATATCCGCACCCGGGCGTATTGATGTCAGGAATATGGCCAGTAGTGGTAATAGCCATATAAACAACGCGATAGGCAGAATGATCTGATAGCCGGTCCGGACTCCGGCACTGGATTTTTCAATAGGTTTAGGAAACATGGCTGATTATCCTCTCTCGTCCTGGTACATACGCCACAAGAAGAAGCTGATATAGACCAGCATGATGAGAAACAGCACAGTGGCTATGGCAGAGCCGTAACCCATTCTGAAGCCGTATTCTGACAAGGCAGTTTCGAACATGTAGTAGGCAAGTACATTGGACGAACCGTAAGGCCCGCCTGCTGTCATGATTGCGATCAGGTCGAATGAGCGAAGCGCACCAATGACCGTGACCACCACGGCAATGAATGTGGCAGGTTTCAACTGCGGAATAATGACGTACCAGAGCATCTTCCAGCCTTTGGCGTTATCAAGCCGTCCAGCCTCTACCTGATCTGGCGATACATTGTTGAGGCCGGTGAGATACAGGATCATGCAATAGGCAATTTGAGGCCAGAGGCCCGCGGCAATGATGCCGAAGGTCACCAGATCCTCGTCGGCAAGGATGGCGGGGGGGGTGGCACCGAAGAATTCCCACACGATACCAACGATGCCGAAATCGGGATTATAGAACCACGTGAAAATGAGGCCCACTACCACCTGACTGATAACGAACGGGAAGAAAAATAGCGACTTGTAAAGTCGAATACCGGTGACCGTCTGATTCAGGAACAGCGCGATAGCAAGTCCTGCAGGAACGGCCAGCATGTAGAGCACAAGCCACCAGACATTGTTAATCAGTGAGGTGTAGAACCGGCCGTCATCCATGAGCTCAACGTAGTTGGCCACGCCGACCCATTCTTTTTCGCCGAGGCCGTCCCACGCGAAGAACGATATCCAGATGGACTGGAATATAGGGGCGATAACATAGACTGTGAAAAACAACAGACCGGGCAACAGAAAGAGCCAGGGCGCAAACTTGATCCTGTTCCGGTACAACCAGCTTCGGTTGCCGGGCGGAGAGCTGTTTGAGTCATTAAGAGTGGTTGAAGCACTACCAGTACTCGACATGGACTATCTCCCTGTTTACCAGTTGGTGACAGTAACGAGTACGGGGTTGCTGGTGTACTTGCTGCTGTTGTTGTACATGGACTCATCAGATAAGAGGTGGCCCATCAACTCGATGGGCCACCTTGAGGCTGGTGTAAAGTCAGGCAAAACGGTTGAGCTGCTTACCTGCTACAGGCCTGCCTCAGTAACGACTGACTAACGACTGACTACTTGTAAACACGTTCCTGAATCTTGTCCAGCCGCTTCAGGATATCGTCCAGACGTTCGGGCTTGATCATGAATTCCTGAAAGCCTTCCATACCCGCTTTGGCCATTTCAGCAGGAGCATCACGGTCAAAGAACTGAGCCAGACCGGTTGCAGTACTCACCGTGTCGAAACCTTTCTGCAGGAACTTGTCATCACCCACTGTGGCGTTCTTGTTGATCGGCAGCTGACCGATGGTCTTGTTCCATTCAGTCTGTACATCAGGTTGTGCTACGAATTCGAGGAATTTGCGAGCATCTTCCTTGTTCTTGGCAGCAGATGGAATGAAGAAGGCATCGGTGGGTGCTTCTTCAGCGCGGTCGAGACCTTCGGTGATTTCAGGAAACTGGAAGTAATCGATCTGGTCATCAGTCAGACCGCCATCACGCATGGCAGCCACGGCAAAGTTACCCATGACATACATGGCAGCTTCACCTTTGATGAAAGGTGCCAGTGCATCCTGCCAGCTCATGGTGGCGTGGTTTTCGATGAAGTAACCGGGCTCTACCAGTTCCTTCCATTTTTCGAACACATCAACAATACGTGGATCGCTGTACTTGATCTTGCCTGCGGTCAGGTCGTTATGAACGTCATAGCCGTTAGTACGCAGGTTCAGGTAATCGAACACACCTGCTGCAGTCCAGAGGAATTTCGTACCGATAGTAATGGGAGTAATACCTGCCTCTTTCAATGTGGCAGACGCGGCGAGAAACTCTTCCCAGTTCTGTGGCACTTCTATGCCTTGCTCAGCAAAGATGTCAGAGCGATAGTAAATGCCCCACTGATAGTAGGTGTATGGCACACCCCATTGCTTTCCATCGATCGTCATGGCTGACTTCGTGGATGCCAGAGATTCATTGAAGCCTGCTGACTCCCACAGATCCGATACATCTTCAAACTGACCCGCATTGACGAACGGTGCCATCCGGTTGCCCGGGTACCATGACGTCACATCGGGAGCTTCGGCGCTAAGGAAGTTACGGATCGCTGTCTTGTGCGCTTCACGGTCAGTGATGTTCACGATGACGTTGATGTCGGGGTTGGCAGCCTTGAATGCTTCTACAGCAGTTTCAAAGCCTTCTTTGGGAGCCGGGCTCGGATCATCAAAGTTGATGACCAGATCACGGGCCAGAGCCGGTGTGCTGAGTAGACCGGCGACGGCCAGAGCAGCAGCGGATTGTTTAAGTAATGTAAACATGGTTATTTTCTATTCTCCAGAAAGTGACTTGCTTAGGGTTGGCAGTAATTGATGAACGGACGTCTGCCTGTGCCCGTGATCCTGGCCGGATCGAGACGGAAGACCCATAAGGCTGGTTCCTCCTGTAAGAAACAACTGTGATTCAACAATAACACTGTGACAGGTCATCTCACCACCCAAACCGCGACTTCCGCTTGGTTCAGGACGCGAGAGCCCACTACGGGGTGCGTATCGTGGTGGAAATCAAGGGTGTCGCCGAGGCATTTGTCCAGCTCCACTGGCTGGGTGCCAAAGTTGTAGGCAACTCTGTAGGGACCCATTTTTTGCGTTCTGACAAACGGCCCTAACTCACGAGCCGGTATGTCAGCGTTGCCCAGTAGTTCGCCTACAATAGCGATCAGATCAGCTTGCTCTGGGAGCGCATTAATATAATGAACGTTACCTTGCTGGTAGTGAAATCCCCAGCCGTCTTCAAACTGCAGAGATGGCTGGATGTCACTGGCTATTTTTTCTCGCCATTGTTTGCAGGCCCTTGAAACGCCTTGAGCGTTTGTAACACTCAAAATGACCGTTGCCGGTAGCGACTCGGTACGCGTGACACGGGCTTGTAATAATTGCTGAAAACTACCGGGCGCCAGAGTGTCTGGTGTCTGGTATTCAGCTGTGCGGCTGCCTGTTCCGGGAAACATGACAATGGTAGGGTTGCTGCTTCGCTGTGCACTGGCCAGTCCTTCAACAAGACCCGCGTCATCTTCTGTAGAGGTACAGAGAATAATAAGCTTGTAGTGTTCCAGAGATGTCTGAGGTGAAACGATATCCACGTTCACGCCCCATTGACGGCAGGCGCCATACACGCGCTGACAGAATCCCAATGCGGTATAGGTCTCACCACCGGGTGGCTGAATAGCTTGTATAGCTATTCCAGCATATGAAAATACAATGGCTACATCTGATTCGACTTTCGCTGACGATGTTCCCATTCTGGCCGCATCAACGGGCTGAGTTGCAGTATCCGTCTGAACCGATTCGCCAGTGCCAGGGGCGGCGAGAGCTTCCAGCTCCTGATTGAGCTGAGCAACTTCTCCGGCGGCTGTATCTTCCTCTGCGTTGGACAACAGTAATCCGGTGTGTGTCTGTTCTTGCGCGAACGGAGCCTGTCGCCAGCGAAAATAGCTCATTACTTCAGCGCCATGAGCAAATGCCTCCCAACCCCAGAGCCTGACCATGCCGTCGACAGGCGAGGGATTGAACGGGGCCCAGTTGACGGGCCCTGGTTGTTGCTCCATAACCCACCATCGTCCCTTGCAACAGCCTCTGTACAAATCGTGGTGAAACGATGAGCTGTCGGGATGGCCGGTTCGATAGAAGCGTTCTACGTCGGTGGGATCTGAAGAGTCGCGTGTTAAAAAGCCCAGCGGGTAATTGTCCCAGCTAGCAATGTCCAGATCCTGGGAGACGGCGTGGTGATCAAACTCGACGAAGTTACCCATGAAGTTGTGCAGAATATCTTTGCCAGGTGAGATTTTTCGTAAGACATCAACTTGCGCCCTGTTGAATTTTACAATTTGATCAGATGAAAAGCGCCAGTAGGCGAGCTGATGAGACGGATTGCTTTCAGTAACCGTGCCTGTCGGTAAGCCAATCTGCTCGAAATTATCGTATTCCATACTCCAGAACACGTTGCCCCAGGCTTGGTTAAGTGCATCGATACTCAAGTAGCGTTTTTCACACCACACTCTGAATGCAGCCAGTGCATGTGTGGAGTAACTGATACTGGTGCTGTGGCAACCGTATTCATTATCAGTCTGCCAGCCTATCAAAGCGGGGTGGTCGGTAAAGCACTGTGCCAGCAGCGTAACAATACGTTCGCATTCGGCAATGTAGGGTTCAAAGGAGAAACAGTAGTGTCGTCTTGAGCCGAAGTCACGTAGGCGTCCGTACTCGTCAACGGCCAGCATGTCTGGGTATTTATCCAGCATCCAGCGAGGTGGAGTTGCGGTGGGCGTGCCTAGTACGACAGACAAGCCTGCTTCGTGCAGGGTGTCCATGGCGCGCTTCAACCAGTTGAAATCCAGATTGCCTTCACGATCTTCCAGCCGGCTCCAGGCAAACTCGCCTATGCGAATAACGCTCAGGCCCAAGCGGCGCATGTGCGCTGCATCGGTGGTCCAGCGTGATTCAGGCCAGTGTTCGGGGTAGTAGCAAACACCCGTTCTCATGCGCACCACTCCGATGTGTCTATGGCGCGCAACTGGCTCGCTGCCAGCTCAGGCTGTACAGGATTCACGATGTTGTTAGAACCGGATTCGAACCCGGCCAGAAATTTAAGTTTTTCCGGATCGCGCAACGGGGGGTGAAAAGCCAGATGAAAACACCAGTGCTGGTTGAGATTGGCATCCTCATCGGCGCACGGTGCGTTATGCATCAGCGTCACGTTAGGCGCCGAACGCTTGAATAATAGATCATAGCGGCGTACCTGACGCTGATAGAGCATGCCGAGCTCGTGTAACTCAGCATCGCCCATCTGCGCCAACGAGCTCACCTGCCGGTGGGGAACTATCCATGTCTCGTAGGCAAAGCGCGCAGCAAAAGGTACGACAACTGAGAAAAACGAACCTTTTTCAACAATCAGTTGCGCTTGCGTATGAGTATCTTGCAACAGGCTGAGCATAAGGCAATCGCCTTGATTGTCAATGGTATATTGCACTTGCGCCTGACGCATTCTGTATGCGGTGTCGGTAACAAAATCGGTTGCGTATATCTGGCCGTGAGGATGCAGGTTGGAGACGCCTATTTCCACCCCCTTGTTTTCAAAGATAAGTACATTGGCAATGCCTGCTGTTTTACTCAGTTGTTCGTATTCTGTTTTCCACAGGTGCACCACAGCTGTCATCTGAGACTCGGTCAGGCTGGCGAGCGTTGCGTCATGTTTTTCTGACCAGCACAACACACGGCAGTGACCGTGTGCGGGAGCTGTACGCGTTTGAACCGACTGCGCGGCATCCGAAGGGTTACCCGGTGCCTCAAACGACAGCGAAGGAAAATCGTTATCGAATGCGAAGGCACCGCTATAGTCAGGGTTGTCTACACCGTTGGCACGCGTAACGCGTGGGCACAGATAGCAGTCCGGATCGTGCGTGGGTTTCTCGGCCTCATGGCTTTTTGCCAGTGCACCGGACCAAGGTCGGCCCGCAGAGCGAGCTGATATCAACACCCATTGCTCGAGCAACGGCTGCCAGCGTCGTTGCCAGTTAGCACTCATGTAGGCGCCTCGCTGGCTATTGTTCTCACGCCTTCACCGGGATGGATGGTATAGAAGTCGGCGGTCAGGCCGGTGGTTTCGGTATAGCCGGACCCCACAACCTGTTGAAAGCGCTGCACATCTGCCGTGGGTATCAGCGTGACCGTGCAACCGCCAAAACCTGCACCCGTCAGTCGGCTTCCCATGACAGTGGGTTGCTCGCGCGCAAGCCGTACCAGATGGTTGAGCGGATCGCTGGAGACTTCAAACAGATCGCGCAACGAATCGTGGGAGTCGTTCATCAGCTGTCCGAACTGCTGCATGTTGCCATTCTCCAGTGCCGGTACTGCAGCTCTGACACGTTCATTTTCTGCACTGATATGAGTGGCCCGCATCAGCGATACCGTGTCGTTCACAAACAGGTTTTTGTGTTCATCAAGTACATCAGGTAACAGTTCTCCCAGATGTGTAATGGACGTTGCTCCCTGCAGAATTTCCAGTGCCCGCTGGCACTCTGATACGCGGTTGTTGTAAGCGGATTCATTGAGCTCACGCCGTTGATTGGTATTGGTGACCACGATGGATAAACCATCCAGCATTAACGGTACCTGCCTGTGTTCAAGGCTGTGGCAATCGAGCATGATAGCGTGATCAGCTTTGGCAAACGCAACTGCGAACTGATCCATGATGCCGCATTGCATGCCGACGAATTCATTCTCAGCTGCTTGCGAAATGCGAACCTGCTCAAGCAGATCAAGATCTGTTTTCATTAACTGGTTGAGCGCGAAAGCGGTGACAACTTCTATGGAAGCCGACGAGCTTAATCCCGCTCCATTAGGTACGTTGCCTGAGTACAGGCAGTCGAATCCATTGAGCTCCACGCCTCGTTTTGTAAACTGATCCAGTACGCCGAGCGGGTAGTTGATCCAGTTATCGCCGTAGGTCTGAGTGATCTCACGTTGCTCGAGCTGCGCCATGAGGTCGAAATTGGTGCTGGCAAAGCGATACTGCTGATTGTAGGTCCGGCGAATTAACAGCGTGGTGCCCTGGTTGATACCACACGGGAATACCAGTCCACCGGTGAAGTCGGTGTATTCACCGATCAGGTTGACTCTGCCTGGTGCAAAGAAAACGGATACAGTTTCATCAGAACGACCGAACTTCTGGTTAAAACGTTCCAGTAGTCTGTCGACGTTCTGCTCGGACATGACGCTCATCTACTGGGTTTCCCGGTGACAGCCAATCAGCACTGCTGACTGCGGAGGCATGACAGGCAAGGGTACACCGAGCTTCATCAACAATTCTCCACTGGTAGAAACAGCTCGTTCGCACCAGGTGGGAATCACCTTGTTGAACGGTGCAAGATCTGCAACATTGATACTTTCAAGCGTCAGGTTATAGAGCCGTTCCGGATCCAGACCGCGCAAGGGCAGGTGGCCTGGTCGGGTCGGATGCATGTTGCCAATGGCAACCACACTGTACAGCGCGTGATCCTGCGCTTCATCGACGAAGCCACAGGCAACCAGAGCTTTTGAATAGGATGAAATTTGCCAGTACACAGAACTTGCCAGCCATTCACGGTTGGCCTTGTACAGTTGTGTGTAGTGCTGGAGGGTAATGACATCCTGCGGATTCAGGCGACGCGCATCCAGTTCAAATCCGAACTGACCCTGCAATGCAACAATGGCACGGGTATGCAGGCTGGTGACACGCCCGGTCAGGTGAGCGGTTTTGTGCCCCACATGAGCGCCCATGATTTCCGGTGGCATGAACCGTAAAAAGCCCTGCTGAATGCGGGTGCGTTCAATGGGGTCGATGTTGTCCGATGCCCAGACACGTCCCGTGTGCTTCAGTATTCCCAGATCACAGCGTGCACCACCAGAGGCGCAGCTCTCTATTTCAAGCTTGGGGCATGCGTCAAGTATACGTTGCAGTAATTTGTAGAGCGCCGGGGGTTGTGCCGCCGCCTTGGCTCTCTCCCCATCGCCTGCCAACACCAGATCGCGATTCTGATCCCACTTGATGTAGTCGATGGAGTACTCGTTGACCAGCGAGGTGATGCGTTCAAACAGATAATCAGCCACATCGTCGCGCGATATGTCGAGCACCAGCTGGGTGCGCGCCAAAGGTGTGTCGATATGCGCTACCTGCAGAGACCATTCGGGATGGGCGCGATAGAGATCGCTATCGGGGTTGACCATTTCGGGTTCAAACCAGAGGCCGAATTCCATACCGTGTCGTCGCACCCGATCGGCTACCGGGTGTAGGCCATCGGGGTAAATGGATTCGTCGACAAACCAGTCGCCCAGCCCTGCGTTGTCTGAGCGTCGGTGACGAAACCAGCCATCATCGAGCACGAAGCGTTCGGCGCCAACGCCTGCGGCTGCGTCGATCAATGAGTTCAGGGATTCCAAATCGTGGTTGAAGTACAGAGCCTCCCAGCTGTTGGCGTGGATAGGGCGTGGTTTTCGTGTCCAGGTGGGGAGCACGGCGGTACGAATGTATCGATGAAAGCGCTGCGTGCACTCGTTCATGCCGGTGCCGCGCGTAAACGTGACCTCCGGCGTGTCCAGATGTTCGCCGGCGTTCAGAATGCATTCTCCGGGCAGGTACAGCACGCCCGCCTGCAGTGAGATGTTGCCGTTGCTGAGTCTTTCCACGCGCAAACTGAAATTGCCGCTCCACGCAAGATGCATGTACATCAGGTCGCCACTGTTGTCACTGAACCCGTTAGTACCGCAAATCAGACTGGGCGCGTGCTCGTGACTGGTTCGGCCGTGCAGGTTACTGATGTCTATCCGACCTGGTGCGATGTCGCGCCGATGCGTCTGGTTTTCCAGACCCCAGCGACCGTGCTGCGTCAGACACTCGCGATACGGACTGGGCATGGGCAACGTTGCGCTCGCCAGCCAGTCGACCGTGTAGGGTGCATCACCTGTGTTAGTCAGTTGTGTAGACATGCTGGCCACGTCGCTCTGTGCATCCAGCGTTAGCGTGATGACTACGGCCAGTTGGGCCTGCGAATCCTGCAGTTTCATGATCAGCTGGTTGTCGACATGCTGCACGCGCTGGGTCTTGAAATGATGAGCAAATTGAGAACCGTTGCGATGACCGTCAAGCGCGGGTGAACCGGTAAAGGCGGTACTGGCTTGTGGAAACAGTGACAGAGGCGTGACGCCATCAAGCCCGCCAAACGCCAGCGCTGCATCGTCATGAGCCATCAACGAGTCGATATCTATATTTTCGCTAAGTGAGCTACCGCACCAGTAAAGTCTGGGCACTGCGTGGTCCTGCACCACAAGCAGGGTGCTGGATGCGCCGTCTAGACGCCAGTAGGCAGGTGTGTTGGACATCGGTGTCGAGATACTCGTAAAGTGCCTGGCGAATCAGGATGTACCGGTTCGGGACGTGCCCGCCGGGGAGTGCCTGGATGGGTCAGCAAAGGGTGCTGAGACGAGATACATAAGACGATCAAGTATTGCACCTCGCAGATAATAATGGAACAATGTTCCAAAAGTATAAGAGCGGTGATCAAAAGCTGTCAAATGAAAACGTCCGGGAAATTTGATTTCATGAGCGATAAAGGTAAATCGTCGAGTTCAGGGAAACCATCCTTGTCGAGTACTGCTCCACGTCAGAGCGGGGGTGTGACTCGCGCCATACGCCTACTCGATCTGATCGTGTCCGAGGGGCCGTTACGCTTTGCAGAACTTGAGGACCTCAGTGGCATACCTAAAGCGACGTTACATCGCCAGCTCAAGGAGCTTGCCGATGAACGTCTTGTTCAACTGGACGAGCGCTCACTTACCTGGTCTGCCGGCTACCGTATTCTGGAGCTGGCCAATCAAATCTGGACACGCTCGGATATCCGCTTATTAGCGCGCGATCAGCTACTCGCACTGCATGCATTGAGTGGAGAAACCGTACAGATCGCCGTATTGGCCGATACCCATGTGGTAGTTATTGATCATGTCGAGAGCACCCGCAGCGTGCGGCACTCCATCAGTGTGGGTAATCGAGAGCCGGTTTACTGCACCGGTACAGGGAAGGTCTTGTTGGCATGGTGTGATGATGCCCAGAAAAAGGACATCATCAGCCGTATTTCGTTTGCGCGTTTTACGCCAAACACCATTACGGATAAAAGCGCTTTGGCTAAAGAACTCAGCCGTGTCAGTCAGCAGGGGTTTGCACTTGACGCTGAAGAACGTTTTCTGGGATCACGTTGTATTGCAGCGCCGGTCGTCGACTCAACCGGGCAGGCGGTAGCCGGCTTGAGCATCACTGCTCCTTCGTTCCGAATATCAGAGTCTGAGCTGAGTAGCTGGCGTGAATCACTGATGGCGGCGGCCGCCGAAGTGTCGCGACGTCTTGCACCACGTACCGGCACTGCTGTAGGGTCATCACACTAACCTGAAAACACACCGATAGAAAACCGTATAAACACAACACTGGAGAGTTGAACGATGGCCGAAGTAGAGCTACGAAAAGCATTCAAACGCTATGGGGACGCAGAAGTCATACACGGCGTGGATATGAAACTGCCCAGTGGCGAGTTTATCGTTTTTGTCGGGCCGTCGGGTTGTGGCAAGTCGACACTGCTACGCATGATCGCAGGACTGGAAGATATCTCGGAAGGGTCCATTCATATAAAGGGCCGGGATGTTACCCATGTGGAAGCTGTGGATCGTGGTATTGCCATGGTTTTTCAATCCTACGCGCTGTATCCCCACATGACGGTTGCTGAGAATATGGGTTTTGGCCTGCGCATGGGCGGGGTCGATAAAGCTGAGGTTGACAGGAAGGTTGGCGAGGCTGCGAAGACGTTACAGTTGAACGAAATGCTGGATCGTAAGCCCAAGAATTTATCGGGCGGACAACGTCAGCGCGTTGCAATAGGCCGCGCCATCGTCAGAAACCCTGACGTATTTTTGTTTGACGAGCCCTTGTCAAATCTGGATGCAGAATTGCGCGTGGAGATGCGCCTGCGTATTGCGCAGCTGCACAACCAGCTCAATGCAACCATGATCTACGTTACCCACGATCAGGTGGAGGCTATGACCATGGCCGACAAGATCGTCGTGCTCAAGGCAGGCTATGTTGAGCAGGTGGGATCACCGCTCGAGCTCTACCATCATCCCGATAACCTGTTTGTAGCCGGATTCATCGGCTCACCGCGGATGAATTTCATCGACGTAACCGTGCGTGAGGGCAGTGCTACACACGCTGTAGTGGACTTGCCAGGTGGCGATACTGGTACGCTGGCTGTAGATGCCTCGCGTGCCGCTGCCGGATCCAAAGCCACGCTGGGCATACGTCCGGAAGACGCTGGCGGCGATGCCGGTGATTTCGTATTGCCTATCGTCATTGACGTGGCCGAACGCCTGGGCGGCTCTACCTTCCTCTACGGCCAGTGCGGCGGCATGGAACATTTCGTCGTTCAGCGACCGGGCGTGGAGGCGGCCAGACACGGTGATAAAATAGATCTCAATATTCCGGCGCACTGCTGTTATCTGTTTGATGATGCAGGTATGGCCTATCACCGCACAACCACAGCCGGGCGTCAAAACGCAGCGTAATTGCCCGAAATAGTGTGGGATTAGCTGTACGACAGTGACTTTAGCCGCTGTCTCGAAAGCAAGCCAAAGCCAAATGACACGGCCTCAAGGCTGTCATCCCCGAGAAGGCGGGGATCCATTCCGGGGCACTGACATGGATTCCCGCGTAAGCGGGAATGAGAAAAGAACGCTTCTTTAGAGACTCTGATACACGTCATTGAGCGCATCAGTGACGGTATCAAATAACTCATTGATCTGATCGTCATTGATAATCAGAGGAGGGCAGAACGCCACGCTATCTCCCGGCGTGGCTCTTAAGATAAGGTTTCTGTCTCGCGCTGCGGCCACCACTTTCGCAGCCATTTTGCTAGCGGTAGGAAACTGTTCCTTGCTGGATTTGTCGGCTACCAGCTCAATGGCACCAATCAGCCCGACGCTACGGGTATGACCGATCAAGGGATGATTTTGCAGTGCCTGAACCCGCTCTGCAAAATGTGGTGACCGATTCCTGACATTGCCAAACACATCGTCGCTTTCATAAATACGCAACGTTTCTAGCGCCACGGCGGCACAAACCGGATGGCCACCGAATGTTGCCCCGGTACCGAAGACGCCAAGTTGGTCAGCATACTCACTGAACGTCTCGTATAAATGGTTCGATACCAGTACAGCACCGATGGGTAGATAGGCAGAGGAAAGCTGCTTGGCGCATGTCATGATGTCTGGTTTTATACCAAACGTATCAGAACCCCAGACCTCACCGGTACGGCCAAAACCACAGATGACCTCATCAGCAATGAACAGGATATCGTGCTTTTTCAACACAGCTTGTACCTTGTCGAAGTAGCCTGTTGGCGGTATCAATACACCTCCAGCACCCATGACGGGTTCGGCGATGAAGGCGGCGACGGTGTGTGCACCAGCGGCCTTGATCTGATCATCCAGTGATTGAGCAAGTCGTGTCGAAAATGCCTCTTCAGTTTCACCCGGCTTTGCATAGCGATAATGGTGTGGTGTTTCAACGTGCATGACCGGTATGGCCGGTAGATCAAAACCATCCTGTGCGTACGGCAGACCAGTCAGGCTACCCGAGGCAACTGTGATGCCGTGATAACCCCGCTGGCGTGCGATGATCGTTTTCTTGTCGGTTCTACCCAAAGCGTTGTTGTAGTACCACGCCATTTTTACAGCTGTATCAACAGCCTCTGAGCCGGAGTTCATGAAGAACGCCTTGCCGATGCATTCTGGTGCCATTTCAACCAGTCGTTGCGACAGCTCGATAGCGGGCCGGGTGGATCGGTGGGTGAACATGTGCGAGTAGGGAAGTGCTTCAAACTGTCTGGCGGCAGCTGCTGCCAAGCGTTTTTCACTGAAGCCCAGCGAGGTACACCACAAGCCTGCCATACCCTCCAGAAATCTATTTCCCTGGTCATCCCAGATGTAAATGCCATCACCTTTATCAATGATGAAGGGGCCGTTAGCCTGGTGGCTGGACAGATTTGTGTAGGGGTGCAATGCGTATTGTCTGTCTGCCTGTTCCAGTGTGCTCATAAGGATTTTGCTCTGTGCGTTGTTAGATGGGTGTGATCAGTGAAGCGTCGGTGTGCTGTTGCAGATGCGGTATGGTGTTGAAATCGATTAGACGCGCACGGTTTCCGTCCACTTGTAGTGTCGTGATCGAGCAATTCCGGATACGCCAGATCGCATCAATCGTGTGCGCAAGATCCAGATCCGACACTGCGGATACCACAGTTGCAATAACGCCACCTGATGTAAAATACACAGGGTGTTCAGCCGCGCTGGAAAATGCATGCAGTTTCTGCACGGCCTGCTTGCCACGATGCCTGAAATCAGCCCACGATGCAGCACCGTCCGGTAAATCGGATGTCGACGCATCACGCCATCGTGTTCAGTGAGTTTGCTGGCAGGTTGAGCCGGCGCGAGTGCAAGATTGGCTGTATCACGTTGCCTTTTACGGGAGCCGTGAGAGGTTTGGTTGGGCAAGAACCCTTGATCGGTCCACCATTGCCCGAGCGAAGTTGCCTGGCGTTGCCCCATGGGTGAAAGGCGGTCGTAATCGTGTGTGCCGGCGGACGCTTGTCCGTGACGGATTAGGTATAACAGGCTCATCGTCTGAGGTTTCCAGAACTGTTCTCAGAAGCCAGTATGGCTCAAGATGAGCGTCTATTATGCTGTTCGGGCTGAATTGCATGGCAGCATGCGGCGAGGCCGCTAATGGCCTTGAGCAAATCCTTGTCAGAAAATGCTGCCATGCAACTCTGGCGGTCTCAATTGCACCGGCAGTGGTAATTCTGCTGGTGCTCTGGTCCTTGCCGCCAGTGAGTTGCACGTGCCTATTGACGCGTAATCAAGTGCGGCTTTGAACAGTGGTTCCGAGGGGCTGCCAAGAGGCAGGCTGACGTTTTCGCTCACCAGGCAATCAGCGTTGATACCATCGTAATAGCCGCCCGCTCCATCAGCATTGGTGCTTTCCAGTTCCAGCGCACTCATGACCTTGCCACAGGCCGCTCTGGCATTGCTGGCGTAAGGCTTGCCGCAAGTGGTGGCTCCGACCGTAATCACATCCATAAACGGGCGTAAGCCATTTACGACTAGCTCAGAAGCTGAGCAGGTCTCTGCGCTTTGCAGTATGAAAACGCGATTTAAATCCAGAGCCTGTGCCTGATTGACGAAATTGATACTGATCGCGTTGTCGGCAAACTTGTCATTGGGTCGGTAGGTTGCGAATGGTTTGTCGGTTTTGCCATTGCCGGCTATGTAGCTGGCCAGCTCGTTGGCTATGACGACGCGTCCACCGCTGTTGTATCGCAAGTCCAGAACCAGCTCGCTGACATTTGCGGCTTCAAGCTTTGTAAATGCTGTCAGTAATTCAGCAGCGGAAGTATCGATGAACTGATAAAAATGCAAGTACCCGACCTGGGTGCCGTTGTGGTCAATGACCTGCGTATCAAGAACCGTGTCCAATGGATAGGTAGATTTTATAACACTGACATCAACCGTGTCGCCCGCTGATTTGCGAATGCTCAGATCAATGGTAACCCGCTCATCTTCAATCCCCAGTACTGCGCTGATTTGTGCGCTGGTTTGCTGGATGAACTCAGCCATAGGGATACCGTTGATAGAGAGTAACTGGTCACCCCGCTCAATGCCTGCGTTTGCTAATGGAGAATATTTTTCTACCAGTTTCAGGAAAAATTCGTTCTGCTGGTTTCTCTGCAATCGCCAGCCAAAATCGAAGGTTTCGCCTTCCGTAAAACGAGCGGTGTATCCAGCCTCGTCAGAAATATTACTGAAAGAGTCGAAGGGTTGAACGCGCAATTGTCTGACCAGCGTGTCGAGATCGTCGAATTCTTGCAAGGCAACATTCGGGTCTACCTGATCATAAAAAAGATAGTAGTCTTTTATGTTGTCATACACCCAGCTTCTCATGTCTTCAAGCTCACATGATCGTGGTAGTGCGTACGCGGGGTTGCTGCTATTGAGACTTCCCAGAGGGGGTGTGCCTGCACCGGGTGTGGCATCACCCGCGCCATCCCCGCGTGGAGCACAGGCGCTGGCGATGGCCACGGCTGTTAGCAAGGCAATTCGAGTCACGCGGTGTGTTCCAGGCAAGCCGGCACTGATCTGTGGAAGTGTAAGAGCCATGCTCACCTGTCACCGTTATTTGCTGCATTGTGGCTCTAGCGGCAACGGGCGCGTGATCATGACAAGCGTGGCTGCCAACTGAGCCGGTTCTGCAACAGAGGATCTTCAGCGTGTTCCACAGGCCACAAAAAAAGTGTGCGCCCAGCACACTATGGGTGAGCATGTATCAAGGAGTTCATTGGGTTTCCGCTAGCGTGAAGGCTGGTAGAGGCAATGATGGATAGATAACCGACAACATGAGCGCTAACGCACACAAACTAGAGTACCCCGACTACACTGATTCGTCGGATGATGAGCAGGACAAGTCATCGCCTGTTCGGCGCATCTTGCTGGTTGACGAGCAGGCTCATGTACTGCGTGTCATTCGCCTGAATCTTGACCGTCACGGCTATGCGGTGGATACCGCACTGAATTCAGAAAACGCGCTGTTACTGGTCAAAGAGCACCACTATGATGTGCTGATCATGACCAGCGACATGCCAGATATGAGCATTCGTCAGCTGTGCGATAACGCTGCTCGCAACTGCGTTACCTGCATGCCGCTGATATTGGTCAAGCGCGCTAGCGGTGATGACTGGATAGACGACTCCAGCGTGGTAGAGAGACTGGGTACCCCCGTGAGTCTTCGCTGGATTGTTACACGACTTGACGAGATGTTCGGGGGCGACGAATAATGGCGTATGGCGATCTTTTCCATAACTGATGTCTGACGATTCGCTACTGGACCCAACTACAGGTCTGTTGCACCGCGCTGCATTCCTTAAGGAGGTCAGGGCGTTGCAATCAAAGCTACCGCACAATCCGCGTCGTGGATGCTTGCTGATACTGCATTTTCCAGGCTTGCTGAAACTTGCTGAGTCAGACAGCGAAGAGGTGGCTGACCAGACCCTGCAGTTGCTGCTGGCCATTGTGGAATCTCGACTGCGAAGTCGCGATACTCTGGGTCGCATTGCGCGGCATTCTCTGTGCCTGCTATTGCGCCAATGCCGCGAAAAAGATGCCATTGTTATCGCCGATCAATATGTGGCTTTGCTCAATGATGGTGTGATGGGCGAGACTCAACTTAACGCCATGGCCGGACTGCACTACCGCATTGTTCCGCTGGATCCTCGCGGCAGACGAGCCAGGCCGAGTTTGTCACGAGTGGTGAGCAGTCCGGCATCAGGTGACACAGCGAAGCTGTTATCAACGATCAGCTCGTTCGACCACGACTCCGGAACCACTACTGACAATGTTGTCTCCTTGCGCAGCGATATAGTGAGCATTACAGGAGGCAGGAATGATAATACTCACCCCCCGGCGTTGTCTATCGTAGGCCTGGCCAGGCAGCACACACAGATACCGCACAAGGCCTGGCGACTGAAACCCGGTCTGTTGCTGAATAATAAACTGATGGTGTGTAGCCATCGTTTGCAATCGGTGGGCGCCCAACCTGAAGCTGATTCGTTGGCCACCAGCACCGTTGTCAATGCAGCTCTGGATAGTCTGGCGGTGAGCCTTGAAAACACGCGACCATTGATCGAGACCCAGCTCATTATCCCGGTGGATGCCGCGTTGCTGACTCAGGAGGCTGCACACTGGTTAAAGGATCTTTGCGAGCGTCAGCGGGTGGCACCTTCGGATATCTGTCTGGTGGTTACGATGGACTCCGTATCCCGCAACTTACGAAACTGTATGGCGATTGTCAGGCAGCTTAACCGACAAGGAATCCGGTTGATGCTGGAAGGGATCAGCGCTGCGCCCCAAGTGTCGGCGATACTGAAATTTGCAGGCTTTGACTACTTCTGGATTTCTGCCAAGATGCTTCAGGAATCCCTGCATGATGTGCGTCAGCGCGAAGAACTCAATGCGCTGGTAGCGGAGGCACATGCTCAGCACCGAGAAGTGTGTGCGTCGGGCATCGACACTCAGGCATTGCTTGATCATGCTCAGGCGCTGAAGATCGACATCGGATTTGGGCGTCGTTGCGGTAAAAGCGAGCCATTTCCGGCAATTAGCCCGGTGTCGGCGCATCCAGCAGGCTGATACTCACCGGGAGCGCTAGCGTCAGGCTAGCTGCCGATTCGCCCAAACAACAGGTTAGTCAGCGCTGAAAAGATCACAGCTCCGATAATAGCGGCAACGATAGCACCGCCGAGTAGTCCGCCCGTTGTAATATCCAATGCATCGCGTATCAGTAATCCGACGAAAGCTCCAACGCCACCTGCCGCTACGCTTAACTTGAACCCCGTTGCAGTTTCCCTGAAAAGGCGGCACACCATAGCGCCAGTGAGCATGCCGAGCACAATAATGATGATGGGTATGAGCAGTCTCATAGAGGTTCTTCAGCTAGAATTCGACACACTCAGTATAAGGATTTCTTCAACATAGTATGACGTCGCAAAGCTCAGCGAACAACGCGCTCAAGGGCATTGGCCTTGGTCTGACCGGATTTGCCATCTTTTCGGTCCATGATGCTCTGATCAAGAGTGTGGAAGGCATTCCGGTGTTTCAGACGGCCTTTTTCGCTGTCTTGTTCAGTTTCGTGCCATTTACGTTGTTTCTTGCTTTTGATCGTACTGAGCGAACAATGCGGCCTAATCTGCCGATACTAGTCGGTCTGCGCTGCCTGTTTACGGTTACCGGGCTTTTGTGCGTGTTCTACGCGTTTGGCAAATTGCCGTTGGCGGAAGTGTACTCATTGCTGTTTGCCGCGCCTATTCTGATTACCTTGCTTGCTATTCCCATCCTGGGCGAACGCATCCGCTTGATTCGCTGGTTTGCGATAATACTGGGCATGGTCGGGGTGCTGGTTGTGTTGCGTCCGGGTAGTACCACGTTTTCACTGGACCACCTGGCGGCACTGGGTGCGGCTGCCTGTGTGGCCTGTAATTCCATCGTCACACGAAAAATCGGGTCACGTGAACACAGCGTTACCCTGATTATCTATCCCATGCTCAGTAACGTGGTCATCACCGGTATCGCCACTGCATTCGTGTACGTACCTCTGCCGGGTGATGTTCTGGTCAAGCTGGCTGCTGTGGGTGCTCTGAGTGTCGTGGGGCAGACGCTGATGGTACTGGCTTACAGAGCGTCAGAAGCGCAGTTTGTAGCACCGATGCAATACAGTCAGATGCTATGGGCATTGCTGTTTGGCGCATTGATCTTTAATGAATCGATTGACCGTACCGTGCTGCTGGGCTCTGCGGTGATTGTCTGCTCGGGTCTGCTGTTCATCTGGCGTGAGCTGGTGGCATCAGTGACGCAGCCGGTCTTGCGGACTCGCAACATGCGCCTGGGCAGCGGACCTCATACTCGCTCGGCTGAAGCTGACCAGCGCGAGCAATCGGGTGTGGTTGACTACCCGCAAGGGATGCAAAAGCAGGACAACAAGCCGCACGCTACCATAGGTGCGGAGTAGCAGATCAATGAGCGAGGGGCTGGACAATCCTGACTTTGATGCCAGTGCTTTGTCCGAACAGGTCATTGCCGCAGCGTCCATGGAAATGCCATTCGGTCGATTCAAGGGATGCCGCCTCATCGATCTGCCCGAGCCCTATGTCGTCTGGTTCAAGGGACAGGGATTACCGACAGGGATTCTCGGACAGCGCCTTGGCCTGATTTACGAGATCAAGGTAAACGGGCTGGAGAAGCTGATTCGGCCATTGCTGGACTAAAATCACACTTGACCCCGTCTGCCTGTGGCATTAACCTGCTTGCATGACATCGAAGGCGCTAATCCTCAGGCTTACGCGCCCGGCCGCACTATAGAGCGGGCCGGGAATACTACCGCGTGGTCTGCGGTATCTGATTCAACATCGATTCTGCAGGGCCACAATTTATTCGCCGGAAAACCCCCGGCTAAGCCAGTCACCACGAGCAGTTTCTGGCGGTGTAGCCTTCGAGACAGTCATGTACCACACAATCAACCCTATCGACGCCAAGTCCTGCACGTTTGCCGTGAGCGGTGAACCGCCGTGCCTGCACCTGCTTAGTAGCCGTCGCCCGGGATCGCGCGCCCGGGTGGCGGTGAGTGGTGAGATATCCACACAATCTGTTGCGCAGACCCCTTTGACCTTCGCACCAGGAAATTAGCCATGTTGACTGATCCCAGTACCAAGTATCCCGCCTTCCCTCAGGTCCCCATGACCGATCGCCAATGGCCTGACAAGACTCTGACCAAGGCACCCGTGTGGTGTAGCGTCGATCTGCGCGATGGCAATCAGGCGCTGATCGAACCCATGGGGGCCGAACGTAAGCTTCGCATGTTCGATTTGCTGATCGCCACCGGCTTCAAGCAAATCGAAATCGGTTTTCCGGCGGCCTCTCAGACTGATTTCGACTTCGTTCGAAAGCTGATCGACGAGGACCGTATTCCCGATGATGTGACATTGCAAGTGCTCACACAGGCGAGACGCCCATTGATCGAGCGCACGTTTGAATCCCTGCAGGGCTGCAAACTGGCCATTTTGCATCTGTATAACTCGACCTCCGAGCTGCAACGGCGTGTGGTGTTTGGCTTGGACAAGAACGGGGTCAAGCAGATCGCGACTGAGGGTGCCGAGATGGTGGCCGAATACGCCGCCAGACAGACGGATACACGTTGGCAGTTTCAATATTCGCCTGAAAGTTTTACCGGTACGGAATTGGATTATGCCGTGGAGGTCTGCGATGCCGTTTGCAATATCTGGCAACCTACACCGGAAAACCCCACCATCCTGAATCTGCCTGCCACCGTGGAGATGTCGATGCCCAATGTGCATGCGGATCAGATCGAGTGGTTTCTCAAGCATGTTAAAAACCGCGATAGTATCTGTTTGAGCCTGCATCCTCATAATGATCGAGGGTGTGCAGTTGCCGCAACCGAGCTGGGACTACTCGCCGGTGCTGATCGAGTGGAAGGTACGTTGTTCGGCAACGGTGAACGGACCGGTAACGTGGATATCGTGACGCTGGCCCTGAATCTGTTTACTCAGGGTGTGGATCCCAAGCTGGACTTCTCCGACATTTATGAAGTCATGCGTACCGTTGAGCACTGCAATCAGTTGCCGGTACATCCCCGTCATCCGTATGCAGGGGAGCTGGTATTCACCGCTTTCTCAGGCTCCCATCAGGATGCGATCAAGAAGGGTTTCACGGCAATGCGCAAAAGCAATTCTCCACAATGGGAAGTGCCTTACCTGCCGATCGATCCCGCTGACCTGGGTCGTACCTATGAGGCCGTGATCCGCGTGAACAGCCAGTCAGGAAAAGGGGGGGTGGCGTTTATTCTGGAGCGTGATCATGGACTGGAACTACCACGGCGTATGCAGATGGAATTCAGTCAGGTGGTGCAGCAGATCAGTGAGGATACCGGCAAGGAGGTGGATTCTGTCACCATACGCTCAGCGTTCGACTCAACATTTCTCGAGTCAACAACCCCGCTGCAATTCATTCGTCATAGCAGTGTGCAAAACCCCGACGATGAAGCCATGCGATCGCTCACCGCTGTGGTCACGATAAACGGTGAGGAGCGCCAGATAACAGGGCAAGGCAATGGCCCGATTGACGCTTTCGTGAATGCGCTGAAAACCGGTTTGAAGGTGGACTTTCGCGTCGTCGATTACCATCAGCACGCAACCGGTGTGGGCGCGGATGCGCTGTCGGCCTGCTATTTCGAAATACAGGCGGGCAAAGGGGCAACCCGATACGGCGCCGCGCTCAACAGTAACATTGTGTCTGCCTCCCTGATGGCGGTGTGTAGTGCTTTCAATAGAGCAGTAGCAGACGAATTGCTCGTCCCAACTTACGTTTGATGCAACAGGAACCGGTTAATGAGTGATCAACAGAGCGACCCAGAAGGTAGGAGTGCCAGTATTGCCATCGAGGCTGCAGCACCTGAAACACTGGCAGAGGCCGCACTCAATTATCACCGTTATCCGGTTCCCGGAAAGCTGGAGATATCGGCAACCAAAAAAATGGTCAACCAGCGTGATCTTGCGTTGGCCTATTCGCCCGGTGTTGCTGTGGCGTGCAAGGAGATAGAGCGTGATCCGTTACTGGCTGCTGAACTGACAGCACGCAGTAATCTGGTGGCCGTTATAACCAATGGCACCGCTGTGCTGGGACTCGGTCCGATTGGTGCGCTGGCATCAAAGCCTGTTATGGAAGGCAAGGCTGTCTTGTTCAAGAAATTTGCCAATGTCGATGTGTTCGATCTGGAACTGGATACCACCGATGTCGACAGATTCTGCGATGCAGTTGAGCTGCTGGAACCCACTTTTGGCGGTATCAATCTGGAAGATATAAAGGCACCGCAATGCTTCGAGATAGAGAAACGGTTGCGGGCGCGCATGAACATCCCTGTGTTTCACGATGACCAGCACGGTACTGCCATTGTGGTAGCCGCCGCTATCCGGAATGGACTTCGAGTAGCAGGCAAAGAACTGAGTGAGGTTAATCTTGTGTGCTCTGGCGCGGGGGCCGCGGCGCTTGCTTGTCTGAATCTATTAGTGTTCATGGGGCTTTCCAGAATGAACGTCCATGTGTGTGATGAGTTCGGCGTGTTGTTCGAAGGACGTAACGACAACATGGATCCGTACAAGGCGGTCTATGCGCGCGATACTCAAGCGCGCAATCTGGATGATGTTATTGATAATGCCGATGTGTTTCTGGGCTTGTCCGCGCCAAACGTCATCTCGGGTGAACAAGTGGCTCGCATGGCTGCATCACCTTTCATCCTGGCATTAGCCAACCCTGACCCCGAGGTTAGCCCGGATGTGGTTCATGCCGTCAGGGACGACGCCATCATGGCAACGGGTCGTTCCGATTACCCGAATCAGGTCAACAACGTGCTGTGTTTTCCCTTCCTGTTTCGGGGTGCGCTGGACGTGGGCGCGACCGAGATAAACGGCGAGATGCAGGCTGCAGCAGTTGAAGCCATTGCCGATATCGCAACCAAGGAGGCGTCTGATGTGGTTTCAGCGGCCTATGGTGGCAAGCCCTTTCGATTTGGTCGTGAGTACCTGATCCCTAAACCGTTTGATCCACGCCTGATGATGGAAATTCCAGAACGTGTAGCACGGGCGGCGATAGATAGTGGTGTGGCTACTCGGCCTATAGAAGACTTTACCGCCTACCGCCGCAAGCTACGGGATTTCGTGTTTCGTTCGGGCATGGTCATGAAGCCGGTATTCGAACAGGCTCAGGCGAACATTCAGCGTGTGGTATTGCCTGAAGGTGAATCCACTCGTGTCCTCAATGCCGTGCAGATACTGGTCGATGATGCAATTTGCCACCCGGTGTTGATTGGTCGTCCGGGCATCATTGAATCGAGAATTGAAGAGCTCGGACTGCGGCTGATTCTGGGGAACGGGTTCAGTGTCATCGATCCCTTCGATAACCCCAGGTTCGACGAACATGTGGATGCGTATCATCGGTTAATGGAGCGATCCGGGTTTTCTCCAGAATACTCAGCCAACGTTATACGTACTCGTCCTACAGCCCTGGGTGCGCTGCTCGTTCGGCAAGGTGAAGCAGACGCATTGGTGTGTGGTACACAGGGAGCCTACGCCCGGCATATTCGCTATCTGTGTGATGTCATAGGAATACAGGAAAATGTCAGCGATATATCGGCCGTTATCCTCATGATCCTGGACAAAGGTACTCTCTTCCTGGCTGACACTCATGTCACGGTGAATCCGTCGGCTCATGAGGTTGCAGAAACCGCCGTCATGGCATCGGCTATCGTCAAGCGATTCGGCATGGTGCCCAAGGTGGGCTTGCTATCACATTCAAACTTCGGTAGCCGTAACAACAAGTCAGCCAAGAAGATGCGCAAGGCGCGCAAGCTTCTGAATAGGGAACATCCTGAGCTGGCGGTGGAAGGTGAGATGCATGCCGATGCGGCATTGTCAGAGGAGACGCGTAGTCGTGTGTTTCCCAACGCAGATTATTCCGGTGGTGCAAACCTGCTGGTCATGCCGAATCTGGACGCTGCGAATATCACTTACAACATGGTAAAGATACTGGGTGATGGATTACCCGTGGGCCCCATGCTGGTTGGTTTGAAAAAGCCTGCCCACGTGGTCACTGAATCCACTACTGTGCGAGGCATTGTCAATTTATGTGCGATTGCGGCTGTGGACGCGATTGATTACAAGAGTGCGCAGGAATCTGCACTACACTCGGAGGTGCAGGCCGGGTAGTGCGAGCTTGATGCCGGTAGCAAGCTATGTCGGGTCGTTATGCGTCACGCATAGCTGCTACCATCGAAAGTAATCTGACACACGGTTAACCCATGGAACTCGAGCTTTTTCTGAACCGACTGAATACTCGGCCCGACACCATAGAATTTACGGACGTTATTGCGCTCGTCAATCAGCTGTATACGTACATACCGACAGCGTTCCGGAATCACGATATCAACAATGAGGCGGGTCAGAATACCGGGTCTTGCAAAGTGTTTGCGTTCGCACGCCTGCAGGAGCTTACGCCAGAGCAGACGCTGGCGCTGTTCGGTGCCTACTATCGCGCCGATGTCTTGCGCACGCCAGACGGCGATAGCCACCCCAATATCCGTCAGTTCATGAAAACAGGTTGGGCCGGAATTGAATTTGACGGGGTGCCTTTGAGGGCTAAAGGCTAAGCCTCATTGCTTGACAGGCGTCGAACTTCTGCTGGCCGTACCGTGCTAAAGACTGACCACTCCGGCGACAAGCCCGATCAGTCCACCGAAAACGCCACCCCACACAACGAGCCAGCCAAGATGCTCCTTGATCATTCGCTGCATGATATCTTTGACCATCTCCGGGGTCATCTCGTCTAGTCTTGCGCGTAGCAATCGGTCCAGTTTGCTGACAAAGCGATCACTACTGGCAGCCTTGGTTAACTGCTCTCCGATAGCCGCCTGAATTCTGGGTGACTTTGCCGCATCAGCTAAAAATCGCTGCATTCTTTCCTTGAACGGTTCTCTGAGTGGCTGCAATGCTGTCTCCCCGCCGACCATGGCCAGCATGGACCCGAAGGATGATTCGACTATGGTGGCTACCAGCTGATCGAAGGCTGCGTTCAGATCGATAGCACTAAGCATGGGTTCCAGATCAACGGCACCTGCCAGTGAGTTTTTTACACCGGTATTGACGCTGTTCTGATCATTGTCGTCGTTTGAAGCGACGCGGCTTGCGGAGTCCGGTTTTTTCTCTTTAAGCAGACGCTCTACGTTGTCTTTACTGAATAGCTCATCGTGAACCATCCGCAAAATACCCGCCTTGAAATCTTCAAAGTGCAAGCTGATGACACCCGATCCATACAGCCCCGGCACTCTTTCGAACAACATGTGCACGGCCAGCCAGTTAGTTAATGCGCCGGAAAGAGCGAACAGGCCAACACTTAGCACGATGGCTCGTGCAGGCTCAGGAAGCGCCACGCTGACGATAATCAGCACAAGCGCAAGCAGGTTAGGGGTCAGATGCTTGTCGAACATATCATTTAGTGCAAGTAGTGAGATAGTCTGGAGGTCGAGTTTAGCTGAGGCTATCGAGTGATGGGATAGATGACAGCGCAAGGTGCTAGTGCTGGCAAGTGTTTACAGTCGTGTTTTAGCCGCTTGCCCCGGAATTTCTCGAACCAGGGACGGTACGAGGTAACCAGGTAGTTGATCCACTAGAGCCTGATGCAACTGCCGAGCGTCTGAGTCATCTATCGAAAAATGAGCGGCGCCCTGTACTTTGTCCAGTACATGCAGATAGTAGGGCAGGACACCGGCCGAGAAAAGTTTTCTGGACAACCTGTTGAGTATCTCAGGGCAATCATTGATGCCTTTCAAGATAACGCTCTGGTTCAATAGCGTTACTGGGGATGAGCGCAATTTGGCCAATGCCTGAATGAGTGTATTGTTGATTTCGTTGGGATGGTTAGTGTGCAAAACAATAGTCACTGGCATACGCATTGTGCTGAGCCGATCAATTAGCGGATCTGTCAATCGTTGCGGTACTGCTACGGGGAACCGGGTGTGGATTCTAACAAGCTGGACATGATCAATCGTCTCGATCTCCTCCAACAGTGTGTCGAGCACTGAGTCTTTGAGCATAAGCGGCTCGCCACCACTGAGTATGACTTCCTGAATAGACGGGTTCTGACGAATGTAGTTTAGCGCTGGTTGCCAAGTTGACGGCGTCAGGCGGTTGTCCTCGTACGGAAAGTGTCGTCTGAAGCAGTAGCGACAGTTAATTGGACAGGCACTGGCCACAGTGAGTAATACACGGCCAGAATACTTGTGTATCAAGCCCGGACACGGCGAGCCTGTGTGTTCATGCAGCGGATCGGTTGAAAATTTTTCGCGTATCTGTTGCTCTTCACGTTGATTAAGCACTTGCAACAGCAACGGATCTGCCGGATTTCCCTGCTGCATGCGTGCGATAAACGTATGGGGAATCCTGAGGCCGAAGGCATTTTCCTGCGTAACGCTGGTCAGGGAAGCATTACTGATCCCGAGCAGGCTGGCAAGCGTTGATGGGTCAGTGACCGCCCTTGACGTCACTTGTTGCCATGTCCAGTTCTGGCAGTCTTGCAGAGGATCTATTGGCGATTCACTGCGTGGGCGCGGTTCAAACCTGACCGGCTCTTCGATCAGTTCGCTAACAGGGCTCACCTGGACGACCTGCTCAATCAGCATTTCGCTTACGACGAGAGCTGCGGCTACCGCGACCAGAGGCCGAGCCACCGGCAACTGTCAGGTCGCCAGCCATTTGTGCTCGAGCCCCTTGCGACAATTCACCCAGTACGTCGGTAATGGATTGTGCATCCGGGGTTTTTTGTCCGGGCTGCCATCGGTCGATGGCATCTCTCATCGCCTTGATGTGGGTGGCTGTGGTTCCACAACAGCCGCCTATGATGGTCGCGCCTGCATTGGCCGATAAGGTGGCGTACTCAGCCATGAGTTCTGGCGTACCGCTATACACAATTTTGCCATCGACATAATCCGGGATACCACAGTTTGCCTTCGCGACCAGAGCCGGTGAGACACCCAGTGATTGTGCCGCTGTAGCCAGGTTACAGATAGCGGCAACCACTTCAGAGGCGCCCACGCCGCAGTTACTTCCCATAGCTGTTATGTGAGCGTCCAGAGCGGTGCTGATTTTCAGCGTTTCGGCTGGTGTCATGCCCATCATGGTTCGACCGTTGGTATCAATACTGACCGTATAGACAATAGGAAGCCCGACATCGGCAGCTCCCAGCACCGCAGCCTCTATTTCCTCTGCGGAGGAGATGGTTTCTATCCAGAGGATGTCGACACCGCCTTCAATGAGTGCTTCTGCCTGTTCTGCAAATGCCTGGCGCGCTTGATCTATACTTACCGGACCATTGGGGGCTAGGATCTCCCCTGTGGGACCCATAGACCCTGCGACCAGTACCGTTCGGTCCACCGCATCTGCTTGAGCACGGGCCAGTTTCGCCGCTGCGTTGTTGAGCTCCCGCACACGATGGCCCGCCTTGTGCAATGCTAGTCGGTAGTGTGTACCACCGAAACTGTTGGTCAGTATTATGTCTGAGCCTGCCTCAACGAATGAGCGGTGCAAATCGCCGATACGGTCAGGGTGGTCGATATTCCATAATTCAGGAGCATCACCGGTCTGTAGCCCGACTGCAAAAAGGTTGGTTCCCGTTGCGCCATCGGCTAGTAGCAAGCCTTGCTCACTGAGTAGCTCATCGAGTCTGTTTTTCATAGGTACAAGCGTACCACGGGCCCTGTTTGTCCAGTATCTTATAGGTCTGTCGGCTGTGTTCCATGCGCAACGGTGGGTGACATGAGCATGCGGCAGTCTACCGGTAATCTGAGTTTTAGCGTGATAGACGACCTTGCCTCGTTTGAGCGCCTGAGGAACGACTGGGTGGCTCTCTTGCCGCATGCAGACTCGGCCACAGTGTTCATGCAATGGGAGTGGCACTTCACTTGGTGGACTGTGTTCGCGGGCCAACGCGATTCACTGTATATAATGACGTGGCGACACCAGGGGAGGCTAGTGGGTGTACTGCCGCTGTACCGGCACTCTGGTCTGCTGCCAGCATCCTGCTGCTTGCGATTCATCGGTACGGGGGAATCGCACATTGATGAAGTTGTCACAGAATACGGAGACTTGCTGGCCGATCGCTCGCTGGAAGCTGATCTGGTCGCAAGTGCAACTGACCACATTCTGCAATTCGATAGCTGGCAATGTGTGGAGTTACTTTGCATGCTGGGTAGCTCCAGGCTTGCGCAGTCAATCGTAGGCCAGACATCAACCAACGCGCTGATAGTGGATGCCGGGCTGCGCTACCGAGTGGGGCTTGGGGGAACGGAGGCAGACTACGTGGCCAGTCTCTCCAACAGCCGCGCAAAACGACTGAAGCGAAGTCAGCGTGCGCTGGAACGGGAAGGCGGCATCGATGTGACTGTGGTAGACGTTGTCGAAAATTTTGATCAGGCCTTTTGCGAACTGGCAACTCTGAATCATGAACGTCAAGCTCACAAGAAACGCAAAAGTGTATTCGCATCTGACAGGTTCAAGCTTTTCCATCACGAACTCTGTCAGCGTCTACACGATGAAGGATCCGCCAACATAGTGCGGTTTCATCTGGGTTCGCGCCTACTGGCGGTGCTTTACTGCTTCTACGATGAACAAAACTGCTACTACTATCAAAGCGGTTTTGCGCGCAAGGATGCCAACAAATTCACGCCGCTAACGGTTGCCCACCTTGTCGAGATGCAGCGTAATCGAGAGGCAGGAAGAGCGTACTACGATCTGATGCGCGGTAGGCCCCCTTGCTACAAGGATGAGTTTTTCTGCGAGACCACACCCATGCTGGATATCGCCCTGTTCAAATCGTCTGTTCTGCTGACCGGCGTGACGGCTTACCGGTCGCTCCGATCGGCAGCTGCCAGAATAGTGAAGCGTGAGTCAAACTGACATAGCTTGAACGAAGGTTAGGCGAAGTGTGACTCAGACGGCCTTTGTAGGCGTTATAGTGTGACGCCAACATGACTCTGTTGAGTTGCTCGTCAATAGGCTCGATCCTTGATCAGTTAAACTACCGCTTTACCGATATATCAGACTATGAACCAGCTGTTTTCACCAACGCCACGCTTATCAGGCCACACTGAGGTCCTGTCACAGCCAGGGTTGTCGCACTGATATGATGTTTAGTCTCGGTAAACCCGTTGCGGCGAATCCTATCGACACAATTCCGGTCCCGGGTTCAGTGGGCTGCATGGGACTGGTTGGATGCCCGGGTACCCGTATCGACAAACCGGCTTCCGGCAGTCGCCGACTCCTGCAGACCGATCTGGACGAAATCATCAACTGGGGTGCCAATGGGGTGTTATGCCTGGTAGAGCCCCATGAGCTGGCGTTGAACAAGGTCGAAGGATTACCGGCGGCTGTACAGAATGCGGGCATGTGGTGGAAACATCTGCCCATCATTGATATGGATATTCCCAATCAGGAGTTCGAAAACGTCTGGGCTGTGGAAGGTGAAAGAATCCGTCACGCGTTGAGGATCGGCGAGCGTGTCGCCATTCACTGCTATGCAGGGCTCGGTCGGACCGGCATGATTGCAGCGCGCATTCTGGTGGAATTCGGTGTTGAACCCGAGCAGGCTATCCGGCGTGTCAGACGTGAGAATCGCCGTCGTATTCAGAACAGGGCGCAGGCAGACTTCGTGCGTAGCTGTTACTCACTGGTTGAATCTTACTAGCCGTATCCGAAGTCCGATCTGATCAGTGTGTGTTCAGAGGTGCTTTGTTTCATGACGTAACAACGCATCTTGTGTCCTTTGAGGTCGTCTGGTGTTACGCCCACGTCGTTCGGCGCAATACGGGCAACTAACCTCAGGGGGCATCATTCACCGATAATAATTCATTAAAGAGTACGGGCCATGAGTGCAACAGATTCAGCTCCTCGACGAGGCAGGCGAGGCGGAGGCCGCGAGGCCAAGCGTGCCAGAGCGGCGGCCGGTACGCCTGGCGTGCCTTACATCAAACGCAACATACCGTATTTCGATATTCTCGATGAGGAGGGACTGACACTCATTGAACACAATGCCGATACCATTCTCGAAGAAATTGGTATCGACTTTCGCGACGATGCCGAAGCACTGGATATGTGGCGTGCTGCGGGCGCTGATGTTCAAGGCGAACGTGTGCGATTTCCGCGCGGTTTGTGTCGCAAGCTGGTCATGGACAGCGCGCCGGCAGAATTTATTCAGCATGCGCGCAATCCTGAGAAATCAGTCGTGATTGGCGGTAAGAACACAGTGATGGTGCCAGCCTATGGCCCCCCGTTTGTGCATGATCTGGACAAGGGGAGGCGCTACGCCACGATCGAAGATTTCCAGAATTTCGTCAAGCTTGCCTATATGAGTAAATCCCTGCATCACTCCGGCGGCACAGTCTGTGAACCGGTTGATCTGCCGGTGAACAAACGTCACTTTGACATGATCTATTCGCACATGCGTTACAGCGACAAACCTTTCATGGGCTCTGTCACTGCACCTGAGCGCGCAGAAGATACTGTCGCCATGGCCAGAATACTGTTTGGTGACGGCTGGATAGATCCGGCAACCGGACGTGAAAAAACGGTGGTGATCAACTTGATCAACGCTAATTCACCCATGACATTCGACGATACAATGCTCGGTGCTGCCAAGGTCTATGCGAGAGCCAATCAAGCCTGTATCGTGTCGCCCTTCATACTGGCGGGCGCGATGTCGCCGGTGACCGTGGCAGGTACTTCGGCACAAATTCTGGCTGAGGCGTTGGCAGGTATGGCCTATGTGCAGCTGGTCCGGCCGGGAGCGCCAGTGGTTTTCGGCACCTTCGCCAGTTCAGTGTCCATGCAATCGGGTGCGCCCACGTTTGGATCGCCCGAGCCAACACAGGTCATGTATATCGCGGCCGCGTTAGCACGTCGCCTGAAGGTTCCATTTCGCAGTGGCGGTGGATTATGCGCCTCCAAGGTTCCGGATGCTCAGGCTGCCTATGAAGCCGCCAACACACTGCAGTCCGCCGCCATGGCTGGCGTCAACTTCATGCTACACACCGCAGGCTGGCTCGAAGGTGGTTTGGCCATGGGGTATGAGAAGTTCATGATGGATGCGGATCAGGCCAGTATGATCGGTGTGCTGCTGGGCGGCGTTGACCTGAGCGAAAACGGGCAGGCACTGGACGCACTTCGCGAAGTAGGTCCGGGAAATCACTTTCTGGGTTGTTCCCATACTCAGGCTAACTTCCAGAACGCGTTCTGGCGCTCTGAGATTGCCGATAACAACAGCTTCGAGCAGTGGGAGTCCGAAGGTTCACTGGATGCCGCTCAACGTGCCAATGGCCGCTGGAAAACAGTGCTGGCCGACTATCAGGCTCCGGAGCTGGACGTTGCCACTGATGAGGCGTTGCAGGAGTATGTGTCGGTGCGTAAGTCCGCATTTCCGGACGCAAATTACTAGTCGCCCTTGGGTTTATTCTCCGGGTGCGATATTGTCCACCCGTTGAATACCGACTCTATTGGCGTCTCAGTGATGACTGACTGTTCTTTCTCATGATCGGCACGGCCGAGACCATCGCTCGTATCGGTTTTTATCTGGTGCCTAACTTTTCCATGCTGGCGTTCAGTAGTGCCCTAGAGGCATTACGCATGGCCAACCAGCTGAGTGGATCGACGTTGTATCGCTGGGTACTGTGCTCCTCAGACGGGCAAAGTGTCAGCAGCAGTAACGGCATTCCGTTTGCCGTCGAACATAGCGCCCAAACCAGGGAGCGCTATGATGCTGTGTTTATCTGTAGCGGCCTGAACGTGCATATGGTTCAAGACGATATCGGCATGCAGTGGTTTCGCCAGCTGGACAAACAAGGCGCGGTGCTGGGGGCTATTTGTACGGGTACCTATCTGCTGGCGCGGGCGGATCTGCTTAACGATCATCGATGCACTATCCATTGGGAGAATCTGGCTGCCGCGCGTGAAGAATTTCCGCAGCTGGTGATCTCGCCCGAATTGTTCGAAATAGATCGGAAACGTTACACCTGCGCAGGGGGGACGGCGCCGCTTGACATGATGCTAAGTGAAATCCGGGCGCGGCACGGTACGGCACTTGCCACGCGTATATCAGAGCAGTTCATGTGTGAACGGATTCGTGATCAGAACGATCGGCAGCGTGTGCCTCTGACTCAGCGGATCGGTGCAAGCCAGCCGAAGCTGGCAGAAGCGGTCTCGTTGATGGAGGCCAACATAGAAGAGCCGATGACGCTGGACGAACTGTCTCACCACGTAGGTTTGTCAAGGCGGCAGCTAGAGCGGCTGTTTCAGCGCTACCTCCACTGCGTGCCTACACGCTATTACCTGGAGCTTCGGCTGGAGCGTGCGCGACAATTGCTGCTGCAGAGCAGTATGCCCATCGTGGATATTGCGCTGGCATGCGGCTTTATCTCTGCACCGCATTTTTCCAAGTGCTATCGAGATACCTTCTCACTACCGCCGCGTGATGAGCGCCGGCGAGCCGCTGGACTGCTCAACGACGCCAACGGCAATGCCAAGGTAGTCAAGCGATCTCAGCTAATCGACAAGAGCGCTAATTCGTAACAGATCAGGCCCAGATAGAGCCCGGTCAGCGCTGCGAGTATGGAACGTGCTCTCCAGCGATTGAACAACAGGACGTTGCCCGTCGCGACCAGTATGATGGCGGGCACAGCGGTCAGTGCCATCTTCACAGCGGTAAACAGCCAGACACTATGCTGGAGAAGCGCATTCATGAATGGATTCACCTCGGTGCCGCCTCTGGAGATCAGTGTCAGCGTGAAAACTGAGTCCATTACCGAAAACACCATCAGCAGTACTGCCAGAGCAACCACGCCGCTGTCGAACCGATCCAGAACAGCATAGCGTCTATCACTGCTGCGCCGGCCACGCATACGTCTGGGCGAGCTCAGACACTGCCACAACGTACCCATCGAATAAGCACGCCTGTCAACCGCCCGCCGCCGCTCTACTGTCATATCTATATCCATCCCCAAAGTGTACCCACCCCATCGGGTCGGACCATGATAGGCCTCTGAAAAATCGGAGAATTTTGATTTAATTTGCAAGGTTTCGTGGCTTAAATCGCTATTTTCAATGGTATTTAGCGGTGACTAAGCTGCTGCTGCCCACGATGTTGACGTTTAAATCGCCTTTTTTTCACGCGATAATACTGATTTAAGGGGCCTAACAGAGCGGATTCAGTCATCAAAATGTTAAAAATCAATGGGTTATGGTGGTCTGACCCGAGATTTGCGAGATTTGAGCTGGGATTTCAGGTGGTGGTAGGTCATGGCGAGGGCGACGAGGGCGCTGCCGGTGCGGGGACCTACGGGGATGCGGATGTGTTTGAGGCTGCTGAACAGATCGAAGTTGTGGAGGGTGCCGCTGAGTGCTTCAGCCATGATCTCGGCCATGATGTGGGAGCTGGCAATGCCATGGCCTGAGTAGCCTTGGGCGTAGTAAACGTTATTGTTGATACGGCCAAGTGCGGGAATACGATTGACCACGATGCCGGCTGTGCCAGTCCACGCATAGTCGATGTTGATGCCAGCCAGTTGTGGGAACGTTTTCTCCAGAGCCGGTCGAAGCGTACCAGCCACATCATCAATATCGCGCCCTGAGTAGTTGGTGCCACCGCCAAACATCAGCCGGTTATCTGCCGTGAGCCGGTAGTAGTCGAGCACGGTGCGGCTGTCGTAAACCGCCAGATTTTCCGGATTCAGCGCGAGAGCATCCTCAGCACTCAGAGGTGCAGTTGTCAGGTTACCCAGAATGGCGGGGAACACCAGGCCTCTGAGTGCGTTCCGGGCCAGCCGGTGATACGCATTACCCGCCAGCACCACTGCGTTGGCGTTAACACGACCTCGAGCAGTGGTCACCGTGGGTGTGTCACCGTAGTGGATGGATAGAACCGGTGATTGCTCATGAATCACTGCGCCGAGAGAGACTGCCGCCGCCGCCTCTCCCAGACACAGGTTCAGTGAGTGAACGTGCATGTTGCGCCGATTAAGCACGCCGCCGTGATACAGCGGTGTAGCCAGTTTCTCGTGTACCTGTTGTTTGTCGAGCCACTCAACGTCGTCGCCAAGCCCTGCATCTTGTGCATCGCGCAGCGCAGCCTGAAGTTCGGGGATATCGGCCGGTGTATAGGCGGTATGCAGATGGCCGTGACGCAAATCACACTGGATGCCATAGCGTTCCACGCGTTGCGCAATGATGTCGTGGCCGTGCCAGCGCAGCATACGGACCTTATCCAGTGCTTCAGAATCGATGCGCTTTTGCAGTTGCGCAAGAATCGCCGTATCGCCAGACAGACTGCCAGTGATCTGCCCGCCGTTGCGACCACTGGCCCCCCAGCCTATGCGATTGGCCTCCAGCAGCACAACACTGAACCCGCGCTCTGCCAGTTCAACAGCGGTTGATACCCCGGTTGACCCACCACCGATAACAACGACATCGGCACGCTGCTCACCTTCCAGCGGTGGGTACTCGGTGAAATCGTTACGCGTTGCGGTGTAGTAGTTGTCTATGCGTTCGGAAGAATTCATCACATCAGAAGGGTGGTCTATTTACACGCGCGGGAGATAGGTGTGCAATTCGATATCCGTCACTTGTCGATTGATCTTGTGCGCTTCGTGACGCTTGACGCGGGTATACAAGTCCATGAATCGTTCACCCAATGTGGTTTGTAACCAGATTGATTCAGCGGCACAATCGATGGCAACAACCCAGTCGTGAGTCAGTGGTTTGCCGTCAGGCTGTTCACCGGGTAACAGGGGTTGTAGTGTGGGAGCGCGTGCATCTGTCAGTCCATCGGCAACGCCATTCAATACCACAGCCATGACAAGGTAGGGATTGGCATCCGCACCGGCTACCCGATGTTCAAGGCGCGCGCCTGGCCCTGTTGTTTCTGGCAAGCGTATGGATACCGCTCGGTGATCGTAACCCCAATCACTGTGCACCGGCGCAAAACTCTCTGGTTGCAGACGCCGGTAAGAGTTGGCATTGGGCGCTAGAAACAGTTGAGAGGCTTCAAGATGTTTGAGACACCCCGCTACGGCGTGAAGCAGCCTATCTGGATCGCCGTGATCTCGGTCAAACAGGTTGTTGCCTGATTCATCAAGCAGACTGACGTGCACATGCTGACCACAACCTGCGTGTTCGGTGTACGGCTTTGCCATGAAGGTGGCCAGCAAGCCATGTCGGTATGCAGCTCTGTCGACGAGTTGTTTGAACAGGACCGCATGGTCTGCCGCCTTGAGCGGATCGCTCTGATGTTTCAGATTTATTTCGAATTGACCCGGACCAAATTCAGCCAGTTGAGTTTCCGCGCTGATCCCCATGGCCATGGCGAAGGCGTGTATTTGCTCCAGCACATCACCCACTCTATCCATGGCACGCATGTCATAGAGCTGCAGATCACTGGGAGGGCCAGCCACTTGAAGTACGGACGGTACAGCAGGTTTACCGGTGGTGCGTACGCTTTCGTCCATGAGGTAGAACTCAAGCTCTACAGCCACCACGGGAAACAGTTGGCGTGCGTTTAACGAGTCAACAGCGCGTTGCAGAATGGCACGTGAATCGAATTCACTGGTTGAGCCATCCTCGTTATACAGTGAGCATAGTATCTGTTGATGACCCGGGTTCCAAGGTTGATCGTGAAAATCACTCTGTACAAGATCTGGAACGCACAAGCCATCCGGATCGCCAATGGAGAGTCCTAGTCCGGTAATCTCGTCGCAGTCGTCGCCCCAGATATCCAGCGCCTGCGTTGAAATCGGCATGCGTGCCTCACTGTTGAGAATCTTGTCGCGGTGAGTGCCGGGCAATCGTTTGCCACGCAGAGCACCCTGCCAATCTACAATCAGAACGTCCAGTGGACCATCGTGCTGTGCTGCGCTCATGGATTCTGACGCTTTCATGTGTGAGATGATGATGGTAGCAGCAGCATATTCTCTGCCTGCCAGCTTGCCCACACGGCAACGCGTTCGCTGGCGGGCGGCAGCGTACTGGCTTGCTGACTATCCACTATCGCTGTGAGGGATTTGCCATCGTCAAGCAGGATTTCAGCAATACAATGCTGGCCCTGAAAAGCAACATCGCCCAGTATGCCGTTTAACTGAACATGGGATGCATCTGGAGGATACAAAGAAACACTGACGTATTCGGGTCGCACCGCGAGCACCGCACTGTCAGGTGATGCGCCGCTACCAGTTAAGGCGGACGCCTTGTCAATGGACACCATGACGGTTGCCAGGTGATCAGCCCGTACAGACACATACCCACCGGACAGGTTCCAGCCATGAACATCAAAAGCATTGATATTGCCGATGAAATCAGCAACAAACCCATCAACCGGATTGTTGTATAGCTCTTCGGGTGATGCTACCTGACGCAGCCTTCCGGATTCGAGTACCGCGATGCGATCTGCCATCGCCATGGCTTCCGCCTGATCATGCGTCACGATGATAAAAGTGATACCCACAGTTTCCTGCAGCTTCACCAGTTCGAGACGCATCGCATCCCGAAGCTTAGCGTCCAGTGCCGAGAGTGGTTCATCGAGTAACAGCACTCGAGGTTGCTTGATCAGAGCACGCGCTAACGCTACTCGCTGACGTTGGCCGCCGGACAGCTGGTCAGGCATGCGCGTCGCAAATTCCTGTAGATGAACTTGCGCAAGGGCGGTTGCCACACGTTTCTTTATCTCACCTGCCGGTACCTTCTCCAGCTTCAGTCCATAGGCGACGTTTTTCTCGACACTCATATGCGGAAATACGGCATACGATTGAAATACCATGTTGATAGGGCGCTTGTTCGGTGGCAGGTGAGTCATGTCCTTGCCGTCGAGCAGCAACTCGCCGCTGGTGGGTGATTCAAAGCCTGAGATAATACGCAGTAACGTTGATTTGCCACACCCGGACGGGCCGAGCAACGCAAAGATCTCACCCGGATTGATATCGATGGAGATATTGCTCAGCGCATCGATAGCGTCAAAGCGTTTGCTGATGTTCTTGATCGATACAATCGGCTTGCTCATGGCGTGGAATCCATCCGTTGATAGCGAAGCGCTAGAAAGGTCAGCACCAGTGTCATGAGAATCAACACGGTGGAGGCTGCGTTGATTTCCGGGGTGACGGAGAATCGGACCATGGAGTAGATCTTGACGGGAAATGTGACCGTGTTGGGTCCTGAGGTGAAGAACGTGATGACAAAATCATCCAGTGAGAGTGTGAACGCCAGCAAGGCACCGGCAATCAGTCCGGGTTTCATGTGCGGTAGCAGGATATCTCTGAATACTTGAAACTCAGACGCCCCGAGATCCTTCGCGGCTTCTTCCATTTCCCGGTTGAAACTTTGTAATCTCGTGCGTATCACCATGGCCGCAAACGGGAAACAGAAGGTGATATGGGCGATGATGATATTGGTCAGATTAAATGGCCAGGGCTTGTCGCCGGTTTGCATCCAGCCCATAGCCGAAAAGAACATGGCCAGAGATACGCCCATACAGATCTCGGGAATCACGATAGGCAGAGAAACAAGGCCTTCATAAATCGGTTTGAACGGAAACCGGAAACGCCAGAGCACGACGGCTGTGAGTGCGCCGAGTATCACGCTGATGATGGTGGATACCACCGCAATAGTCAGCGAGTTGGCAAAGGCCAGCATCAACTCTTCGTTGCCGAACGCCTTGGTGTAGTACTTGGTGGTAAAGCCTTTCCAGATGATGTTTCCGCCGCGACGGGAGTCGTTAAAGGAAAAAATAATCAGCACCACAATGGGTGCATACAGAAACACCGTGCCCAGCATGAAAAACAGACGCAGAGACCACTTGCGACTGTACTCAAACGGACCTGCCTTCGATCGGTTTCCAAACATGGGTCAGCTCCGGCCAGTGCGCCGAGCACGCGCAGCATCGTTGAACGAGCGTATGGCCAGTAACATGAATGTTGCGTACAAGAGGGTGAGCGATATGGCAGACCCGAACGGCCAGTCGTTGGCACGCTTGAACTGGCGCTCAATGACATTGGCAATCATATCTACCTGACCACGACCTAGCAGATCGGGTGTGAGAAATTGACCCAGTGCGGGGATAAACGTGATGATAGCGGCCGTAACGACACCGGGCATGGCTAAGGGAATCAAGACGTTTTTAGCCGTTTGCCACTGTCCGGCACCCAGATCCATGCTGGCCTCCAGCAGCGATTTATCCATACGCTCAAGCGAAGAGTAAATGGGCAATATGGCAAACGGCAGTGACACGTACACGATGCCGTAAATAACACCCGACTGAGTACCAAGAAACTTCAGCGGTGTGAAACCATCGCCCAGAATACCCAGATGGTTCAGGCCAACCGTGTTAAGTATCTTGTCGGCCCAGCCGTACAGCCATTCCAGTAACTGATTAAGCCGGCCACGCGTGCCCAGAATATTAAGTAGTGCGTAGGTACGAATCAGCAGGTTGGTCCAGAAGGGCAGCATGATCAGCAATAACAACCATGGCTTGGCTTCGTGCGAGGCCGAGGCGATTAATAACGCCATGGGGAATCCGACCAGCAGGCAGATCAGTGTGGAGACAAAAGCCAGCCACACTGAACGACCCATCAGCTGGAGGATTTCCGGTTCGAGCATGCGCCGGTAGTTATCCAGCGTCCATGTCGTTTCTATCTCTGTCAGTGAAACGTTCTCACCAAAACTGTACATCCAGATGATCCCGAGTGGGACCACGAAAAAAAGCACAAGCCAGATGAACGTAGGCCCACTGAACGCGAGAAACACACCCAGTCTGTTGCGGATATCCTGCACCGTTCAGCGGGCCTTGATAAGGCGGCTTGAGTGGATCTGACGCGTACTCAGCTAGCCTTGATGCGTGTCCATGCTTCATCGACCTTGCGGACTATTTCCTGTCCCGGATAGACAGAGACTTCGCTCTTGGCGGTCGCTTCTGCGGATGGGAAAATGGCCGGATTGCCGGTGTATTCCTCACTCATCAGCGCCTTGGCTGCAGCATTGGGCGTGGCGTAGTAAACAAAGTCTGCAATGTCGGCACCCACCTGGGCATCCAGCAGATAGTTGATGAGTGCGTGTGCATTTTCAACGTTCGGCGCACCCTTGGGTATGCACAATGTGTCTTCCCACAGCAGGCCGCCTTCATCCGGTAACACGTAGCCGATGTCGTCGTCCTCATCCATGGCTTGCAGAATGTCACCGTTCCATTCCATGGCAAAATCCACTTCACCGGCGAGCAACAGATCCTGACCGTTGTCGGGAGCAAAGGCGACGATATTGGGTTTCTGGTCGCTGATCATCTTCTCAGCGGCGGCAATGTTTTCATCGGAAAAATCATTCAGGGATTTGCCCATGGCCTTGAACGCCATCTGCATGACAGTCTGCGGCTCACTCATCAACGCTATGCGACCGGCATACTTGTCTGAGTTAAGTAAATCATTCCATGATGTGGGTGCTTCATCGACTGCAGACTTACGGTAACCGACGCCAATGGTGCCCCACATGTACGGCAGGCTGTACAGACGACCCGGATCGAAGGCCGGGTCCATGAAATCGGGCTCGATGTTTTTCATGTTCGGAATTCTGGAATGATCCAGCGGCAGTAACATGTCGGCCGCCATCATGCGTTCGACATAATCGTTGGTGGGAACAATGACATCGTAGCCCGGGTTGCCACCGCGCAACTTTGCGAAAAGCTCATCGTTGTCTGCGAACAGATCGTATTGCACTTCAATACCGGTAGCCGCTTCAAACTCATCGATGGTGTTTTCACCGATGTAGGTGTCCCAGTTATAAAAGTTAACTTTACCATCGGCTGCCAGCGCGCTTTTGGGGATCTTGAAGCTGATGCCAACGGCGGCGGCACCTGCCAGAAATTTTCTACGGCTGATTGGTAGTCGTGTGGCTCGAGTCATGGATATCTCAGAAAAGTCAGGGACAGAAGATCGCCCTTTATATCATTTAACAGCCTGTGCAAGCCACCGCCTTGACACGAGTGCACTGGAATGCGGGTCGGCGTTTACCCGGTACTCAAGGACGAAATCGTGTTGACTAGAAACGCCGTCGTCGCCTTACACGGTCCAGAACCGTGACGCCGTTCATATAGGTGATGGAATGGCACCCCAGCCACGTAGAGCCCGTTTCTGGTACAAGCCGTCTTACCGGTGTCTCACCATAGGAGGTAGTGGACAGATTGTCGATCCGGTTGAGATTCACGCCGTACCCATACCGGTGCGCGCCGTATTGACTGAGTCTGAATAGCTGATTGTTTTCAACCACAATCGGGCCAGCCATACGTGCCCTGTCAACGCCTGTAAGAACGGGGTTCAGGGGATGAGCCTGCCAGGGGCCTTGCAGATCTTGTGCATGATAAATATTCAGTTCGTCGCGTTCATCAACACAGCGGTGTGACATGGAGTTGGCGAACATCCACCAGCGACCCTGATAAAAGTGCACCGTTGTATCAGCCAGATCCACATCGTCCAGCAGGTGTTTGACAGGTTGCCACTGATCGGGAAACTGCTGGGCCTTGTACAGCGTTACGCTACGTTGAGAAGCCGTTTCAGGCAGCATGTATGTTTCGCCGTCATGAGTCATCATGAACGGATACGACAAATGGTATTGCTCTTTGATCACCTCATGGATGTTCGAAAGCTGCCCGTCTTCGTGTAGTCGTGCAACCGACAAATGAGCACGGGCACCGCCCACTTTCATTTCTTCAAAAAACAGATAGGCTGACCCTTCGTGTTGGCACAGGTGTGGATCAGCCCACCAGGTCTTGTCTGGCGTTGGCAGCGACGTGTAGGCGTGCACGGGTGTCAATGTTAATTGATCAACTAGCGACAATGTCGTGTCACCGTGCTGGTAAATTGCCAGCTCCCATTGCTCGTACCACAGGCGACTGGCAATGCGCTGAAAGGTTTGTTGCCACCATAGCTGTACGACACTGAGCAGTGTCATCGGTCCGGATCGCAAGCTGGGTGTGAAGTGATTATTAGCCAGCTTGGCTGCTTGTGTTTCGAGTGCCTGGCGCTCTTGGGTGACGCTCAGGGCTGCATCTTCGACCAAGCCTGTTTCCTGAACAGACAGATCAGTACCGGCAGCCAGCCATTGAAGGCGTGATACGAACACGGCTGGTAAACAAAGCCGGGAGGCGCGCGCCAGATCGGAAGGTGAGTAGGTTTGTCTGGGCAGCGAGTGGGAGGCGATACAGCTGTCCGTCCCGTTGCTGCCTGTTTGTGCCCAGAGATGTATCCATAACATGGGAGCTCTAGCTAGCAATGCATCTGTGACACGTGCGTCAAGTGTCTGTTCATGAGCGCACCAAACAGGCGGTGTGTTGCAGGCTCCGAACCAGTGTGCCGGCAAAGCTGATGACGTCAGGTTCAGGATAACATCGCAAGAACCAAGTGCCGTTGCAGGCGATATTGTTACACCAGGTGGTAGCGGTGTGGGTAGTACCGGATCGTGTTTGAACAGAGGTTTATCTATATAGCTGAACAGGATTTTGTTTGCGATACGCTGGCATTGTCCAATCCGAGCAATAGGCGTTGGTTCCTGCGGCTCGACATCGTGGATGACAACGTCTAACTCAAACGAGGCATGTTCTTCCAACCGGTGTAATAGCTCGGCAATCCAGGCGGCGGGTGCCATGGACTCTACAACGGCACCGATGGCCAATGAATGATCCATGTCTGTTCCAGTTCGACAACGCCAGCGCGGAGTATAAACTGGATAGCCCTGCCGAAAAATAGGCAGGCTACAAACAATTGAAACGTGACACTCAGGGTTCGTGAAACAATTACCTGTCCAGTTTCTGATGGTCCTGCGCTCGTCCGGCAAGGCGTGAGAAGGGCGAATAGCAAGCTATTCAGCCGACATACAACGCTTCAGGGCGAGATGCAGGGACGACTGAAATGGATAGGTAATTGTTTCACGAGCCCTTACTGCGTGACCGGTGTCACGCCCGCCTGGATCTTCTACGGCGAACCGGTGCTGATGAGCTTGGTACAGGTAGTTTGACCACTTCGCCCAGATGCGGGAACGATGCACATTTGTGCGGAAAAGCCATGGATTCAACAAAGTGTTGCTGGAAGTCAGGTTCCACAGCAGTCTCCACTTTCTCGATCTGGCGAACAACCTGTTCAATGGACGTGCGCGCCTGTTTGTCGAGCAAGGCCATTAACGCACCTGTACCTGCCGCATTGCCGGCAGAGGCTACGTGCTGCAGTTTGCAATCGGGTATCAGCCCGAGAACCATGGCGTACTTCACATCAATATGACTGCCAAACGCACCGGCAAGCCGAATCCTGTCCACCTGTTCAATACCCAGTCTGTCCATCAGTAAGCGTACTCCGGCATACAACGCAGCCTTGGCCAGCTGAATCTGACGGACGTCGTTTTGCGTGATGATAACCGTCACGTCTCCCTTGTGCAGCAGATAGGAGAAGGTTCGCCCGTTGGCTTCAACGCGCGGATTACGACTCGCCATTGCACCATTGACAACACCGTCGGTATCGATGATGCCAGCCAGAAACATCTCCGCGACCACTTCGATAATGCCCGAGCCGCAAATACCCGTAACACCGATACCTGCTGTCGCTTCAGCAAAGCCTGTCTCGTCAGACCATAGCTCGCTACCAATAACGCTAAACCGGGGTTCGAGTGTTTCAGGATCAATTCGTACGCGTTCGATAGCGCCAGGTGCTGCCCGTTGTCCACTGCTGATCTGGGCTCCCTCAAAGGCTGGGCCGGTAGGACTTGAACAGGCCACCATGCGATCTCGGTTACCCAGCACGATTTCAGCATTGGTACCGACGTCGACCAGCAAGGTCATCTCGTCCAGACCCTGAGGTTGTTCTGACAAAACCATGCCTGCGGTATCCGCACCCACATGACCGGCAACACACGGTAATAGATAGGCCTTGGCTAACGGATGAGCATGGATACCCATGTCGGCAGCATTCAGTGTCACAGATTCATCGGTTGTCAGTGCGAAGGGTGCGCCGCCCAGTTCAACCGGATCGATGCCCAACAGAAGATGATGCATGACGGGGTTGGCTACAAAGCTCATCTCGAGGATGTCCTCAGGCGTAATGTTGGCAGTATCACTGACTGCGATGATCAGTTCATTGATAGCGCCGGTTACCGCCTGGTTCATGTCTTCATGGCCACCGGGATTCATCATGACGTAAGACACGCGGCTCATGAGATCCTCGCCAAAACGGATTTGTGGGTTCATGGCACCGCTGCTGGCCATGACCTTGCCCGTGGCCAGATCACACAGATGTGCAGCAATGGTGGTAGAGCCAACATCAACGGCAAGCCCGTATACCGCTGCCTTGAAGCCAGGCCAGAGGCCAACAATTTCAGCGCTACCTTCATTTGATTGATGTACGGCAACCGTGACTTGCCACTTACCTTTACGCAAGACGCTCTGCAGTGTTTTCAATATGACAAGCCCGGCACTCAGATCTGTCAGGCCCCATTCACGTTCCAGAGCCTGCTTCAATCGACGCAGATCACCAGACGGGTCGTGCATGTCTGGCTCTTGAACATCCACCAGATACAACCGAACCGCTGGATTGACGGTCATGCTGGCGTGATCCAGCGCCTTGCGAATAACCTGCTTGTGTACCTGGCTACTGGCAGGAATGTCGACGACCAGATTGCCCTGTATGGTGGCCTGGCAGCCTAGCCGTCGGCCAACAGCAAATTCGCTGTTGATACGCTGGTAGCGAGCCTCCGTTTTTGTGCTCTCGCCAAGGTGCTTAAGCTTTGAGACGATATTGTGTTTGGAAAATTCGCCCTGTGAGCAGTCCACCTGACACCGGCCACATAAGCCTCGCCCACCGCAGACAGAATCCAGATCAACACCCAGATCGCGCGCTGCCAGCAGCAGGGATGAACCCAAGGGGAAGCTTCCGCGTTTACCACTGGGTGTAAATACAACCAGTGCGTGTCCGGCCTGTTCACTCATGCGCGGCGACGTTTGCTGGTTCGACGACCCCGTGCAGCACCTTCAGCGCCAGCTTCGGTAGCGGGGCGGTATTTGCGAATCCACGCGAGGCAATCAGGATCGTTGCCCATCAACACGTCGGCGGCCATGACTGATCGCATAACTTCCTCGTGGCAAGGATTAGTGATCGCTGACGTCATGCCAGCGCTGATTGCCATAGATAGAAAAGCGCCATTGATGCCGTTACGTTCGGGTAGTCCGAAACTGACGTTGGACGCACCACACGTGGTGTTACAACCCAGCTCATCACGAATACGCCCCAGAATATCGAACACCTGACGGCCGGCGAAACGCATGGCGCCAATCGGCATGACCAGAGGATCGATCACCACATCGCTGGCGGGTATGCCAAAGTCACTGGCACGCTCCACGATTTTCCTGGCCACTTTGAAACGCTCGTTGGGGTCTTCTGAAATCCCAGTCTCATCATTGGAGATAGCCACAACCGCGGCGTTGTATTTAGCTACCAGCGGCAGCACACGCTCCAGCACTTCGTCTTCGCCGGTTACAGAGTTGACCAGTGCTTTGCCCTGATACACCGCAAGACCCGCTTCCAGCGCGTCGATGATGGAGGAGTCGATAGACAACGGAACATCGGTGATGGATTGCACCAGTTTAATGGCCTGAGCGAGCAGGGCAGGTTCGTCTGCCAGAGGGATACCGGCGTTGACATCGAGCATCTGTGCACCGGCTGCAACCTGAGCCAGAGCATCAGCCTCCACGCGACTGAAATCACCGGCTTTCATTTCCTCGGCCAGTATCTTGCGCCCCGTCGGGTTGATGCGTTCACCAATGATAGTAAACGCATGGTCCGACCCGATGATGTGCTCACGTGTCGCAGAACTGATAATCGTGTCGGTCATTGGATGTTTTCCATATGTTGCTGAACGGTGGCATCGCCGTCATAGGCGCGAGGGTGCCAGGGAGTGCGGCCGCTGAGAATGCCTGAGCGGGATACGATGTCGGGAACTGCGTGTTCCTGCCTGTAAGCCATGATGTGTACACCATCGACACCCTGTATCTCCCGGATCTCCTGGATCAGGTCTATACACAGTTGCAGACCTTCGGCCTTCGGGTTTTCTGCGCCCGCAAGACGCGTGATGATGCTATCGGGGATATGCACGCCTGGCACGTTACTGCGAATCCATTCAGCGGATCGTGCGGATGCGAGCGGCCCAACGCCCACGATCATGAATACTTTTTTATCGATTCCCATGTCGCGAACTGTTTGCATGTACCGCTGCAGGCGGGGGATGTCGTAGCAGTATTGGGTCTGGATAAATTGCGCACCGGCAGCAATTTTCTTGGCAAGACGCAACGGGCGCCAGTCGAACGGTTCCACAAACGGGTTGGCCGCAGCGCCCAGAAACACGCGTGGAGGGTCTTCGAGTTTACGACCACTTTGAAAGGTAGACTTATCGCGCATGGTGCGGGCAATTTCCAGTAACGACATGCAGTCCAGATCAAACACCGGTTTGGCTTCCGGGTGATCGCCGGTTTGCACGCCATCGCCGGATAGACACAACATGTTTGTGACACCCATGGCAGCGCCACCGAGGATATCACCCTGAATGGCAATACGATTCTTGTCGCGGCAGGAGATCTGTTGTATCAGTGAATAGCCGAGCCGGGTCAGTAATGCACAGACGGCCAGAGAGCCCATATGACAGTGAGCACCACTACCGTCGGTCGCATTGATGGCGTCCACGTAGCCGTCAAACAGTGCTGCTCGTTCGTACACTGCGGCAGGGTCTGCGCTATCGGGTGGTGCCAGTTCGCTGGTAACCACAAAATCCCCAGCTCGCAGAATGCGTTCGAGTCGGCCGGGGGATGAATGCCCGGGCAGTATCGGCAGGGGATAACCCGGCACAGGCTCATCAATGAATGTCATGTGTCTGCCCTGTGTGCAACGCTATCAGCGGCATCTTCGGCGGCTTTTTCACGCACAACCCGCAACCAGGACGAGCTACCTTTGAGGCGGTGATCGATAGCCACCTGAACGGTGGCAATGTCGCCGCCGTTGACCATGCGCGCAGCGCCTTCCCAGCCTTCAACCCAGACACAGCGCATGTCAGGCTTGACCTCGCAATAGCCACCGGCACGTACACCGCCACAAGGCCCGTTTCGAATACTTTTAGGGCAGTTCATCGGGCATGACATTCCCGTACTGCTCAATGCGCATTGTCCGCACATCTGGCAGTCGAACAATGCACCTTTGATGGTTTTCTCGACCAGCGCTACCGGTTCTTCAAGGCGGTCATGGCCGATCTTGTTCAACAGCGGCGCTGATTTGATTAACCCGCGTTCAACCAGCGCGTAGATGCTTTCCATCAGTCGTGCCTGACGTACAGACCATTTGCGTAAAACGTACATGCAACGTCAGTTCTGGTTATCAGGTGCGTTCACACCCTGCTGGTCAGCATTGGCTGAATCTTCGGCAGCTGCGTTCGCCGCTTCTGCGGCTATCTGATCACGAGATTTACCCACGTTGGCCAGAATACCTTTTGCCTTGGTCAGGGTTTCCAGAGATTCAACGTCCCATTGTCCGATCAGTGCAGTTGCGGCTGCATCAGCCTCTGCCTGTAAATCAGAACTACACGGGCTTCTGTCACGCCGCCAGTCTTCCATATAGGCATCACTGGCCCCTTTCCCCGCTCGCATGGCGGCCCGATCGATAGCTTCCTGAAAACGACTGGGCAGCATGACCTTGGCTGTCTTGCGACCCGCTTTGGCTGTGACTTGCGAGGGGATATCGCGCCAGTAAATCTTGATCAGTTCAGGCATGGTGTCAATGCGTTAGTGAGTAGTCAGGCTGCGACGATGGATATGTTACGCAGAGAATATTCGAAGGGCTGTAAACCTGTCTTGTGTATCTGTAGTGGCAACCCGAGTGCGTCAGCTGCGCGTTGTGCCGCTAGTCGGCGGTGTGGTACTCGTTCGGACACCTCATCCTGCATCAGATACATCAGTCGCGTGTAGTGGGCAAAGTATTGTTCTTTAAGTTCCGGATAACGGGTGATCCCAAGGCCATCCAATATCAATCTGTTGAAGTTATCCACCAGATAATCGGTTAGATAGAAAGTGCCGAGCTCATCTTCTGCCAGGGTATCGAACACCGAGGCACCGGCGAAAAAACTGTAGCAATGCTCACCGGGCAATCGTTCCACACCCTGCTTTTGCAGTACCTTGTCCAGCAGTCCACCTGTTCCACAATCACCGTAGGCGACCAGCACCCGCGCACCATTGGCGTGGGCTGCAATGATCTTCTGTTCAACGGCCGGCGCAATACGCGTGGGTGTGTTGTGCCACTCCGCTGGCAGGCACTGGATATCGATGTTGTCCAGCCGGTTCGCCTTGATGACGGCAACAAGCTCATGCGCGATAGCACCGCAGGCGATAACAACCGTGCGGGGAGGGCGACTAGCCATTGCCGGTGAGCGTTATCATGGGCGGATTGCAGCTGTTTCGGCTAGGTAGCCAGCTAGCTAGCCATGCGACGTTCTGCCACCAGTGACTTGGCTGTTTCGACGGCTACTGCCGCGTCGCGACAATACGCATCAGCGCCAACGGCCTCACCAAATTCCTCGTTAAGTGGAGCCCCACCGACCAGTACGATGAAATCGTCACGCATACCCTGCTCCTTGAGTGTGTCGATAACCACTTTCATGTATGGCATGGTTGTGGTGAGCAGTGCTGACATGCCGAGTATGTCGGGTTTATGTTCTTCGAGCGCGGCGAGGTAATCCTCAACCGGGTTGTTGATGCCGATGTCGATGACTTCGAAACCTGCGCCTTCGAGCATCATGCCAACCAGATTCTTGCCAATGTCGTGGATGTCACCTTTAACCGTGCCAATGACCACCTTACCAACAGACTCCGCACCGGTTTCTGCCAGCAAAGGCCGTAGAATACCCATGCCACCTTTCATGCTGTTGGCAGCCATCAGAACCTCAGGTACAAACAGGATGCCATCACGGAAATCGACACCCACGATGCGCATTCCCTCAACCAGTGCATCGTTGAGCACCTTGTCGGGCCCCCAGCCACGCTGAAGCAGGATTTCGGTGCCTTCGACAACTTCTTCTTTCATGCCGTTATACAAATCGTCGTGCATTTGCTCAACCAGCTCATCATCGTTAAGGTCGGCGAGAATGATGTCTTCTTCGTCGTCGAAATTGTCTTGTTCGGCCATGAGATTATCTTCACCTGTTCGTTCGTGCATGGTAACTAGGTGTATCGGCCGCCCATAGATTAGTAATGCCCCCGTCACGACTCATAAGCTATCGATAAGCGACACTTTTCTCTTTTGGCACAAGCCTGGTGACTGGAAACGCCGAATGTGTCTCAATCATGACTTAAATGCGGCATGCCGGGTGGGGACGTAAACCAGCCCTTGCCAGCCAGGTTACTCGCCATTGAAAACCGGTTTTCGCTTGTTCAGAAACGCATCCACACCTTCCGCAAAATCCTTCGTTTCACTGGCCGCTTGCTGGAAATCGCGCTCCAGTTTCAGCTGATCATCCAGGGTTCGGGTTTGTGACAGACGCAGCAGCTGCTTGGTGAAGGCAAGCCCGGTGGTGGCCTTGCAGGAGAGTGTCTGAGCCAATTGCGTGGTTTCACTGATTAGCGCATCGTCATCAACGCAGCGCCAGATCATGCCCCAGCTCTCGGCTTTCTCTGCCGACACCGGTTCACCGGTCATGCACAGAGCTGTAGCACGGGCCAGACCGATCAGGCGGGGCAATATCCAGGTACCACCACCATCGGGGACCAGGCCCAGCTGGTGGAATGACTGAATGAATTTTGCCGACCGTGCGGCCAGCACGATGTCGCAGCCCAGCGCCAGATTGGCCGAGGCACCTGCCGCCACGCCGTTGACACAGGCAATGACAGGAATGTCAAGCCCGTTGAGGGTTCGCACAAGCGGGTTGTAGTGTTTCTCCACTACGTCTCCCAGCGCGCTCAAGTCCAGGTCTGCCAGATCTTGTCCGGCTGAGAAGGCACGTCCTGCACCGCTGATGACAAGACACCGGATGTCGGTTGATTGCTGAACCCGCGTCAGTGCCTCTTTGACTTCCTTGTGCATCTCAGCGGTGAATGAATTCAGCTTGTCTGGTCGGCTCAGTGTCAGCCAGGCAACTCCGCCATCCTGACTCAATTCAATACACGTAAAATCACCCTGAGTGTTCATAGTTTCAAGTCTGGACTGTTAGAGGATGTCCAGAGTATAGAACGAGCTACCCTGCGATAGTGCTAGGGTTAATCAGCAGTGGGTGGCTTGGCGGATCTGAACAGGCTGGCAATCAGCACCAGCAGGAAGGCCCCGAACAACGCGCGCATCAGGTAGTCCGGGCTGCTGACATCCACGGCAAGGGCTTGTCCCAGCAATACCGGGAAGAAGGCCCCGAGTGAGGCGCCGATGACACCCAGCAGAATGTTGACGATGAATACGATGCCTCGACCCCGTAGCACTACGGCGGCAACACCACCAAAGACGATACCGATCAGCAGCATCAGAATCAGATTGGCAGCAGGCATGGGATTGACTCCGGTTCAGTACGCCATGAAGCAGGCGGTTACATCGTTAAAGGGCTGGGCGACTGACGCCTGCATCTCTGGATTATAGGTCATGCAGCGCAACTCGGGCCTGTACGTAATAATTAAACGAATCGAGGTGGTTTTGTTGCCGTACATGACATGCCAATTAAGCAGCGCACAGTATCAGTCTGACGTGCGATCACAACTGGCCATTCGTTAATCTCTGTAGCGAGCCAATATTATTGAAGCTGCGTCACATTTTGCAGCACTGAGTATCCGGCTAAACAGGATACCCAGTACCGCCAGACAAGCGCCTACGAAGCCAGTGGGCGATCCGAACGAAGCAGTTTGTGAACCTCGTTGATGGCCAGTGACAACATGGCAAAATCGATCAAGCTATTGGCCTTGAGCTCGGATATCAGGGCATGGTACTGATCGGTGGCAGTACCGTTGCGATTCGCCCATTGACCGACCCGTTCATCAGCGGGCAGTGCACCATCGGTAACACTGGCCACCTCAGCACACAAGTGACGTTGTTGATAGTGCAGGTCGCCACGCAGTTCGGAGGTAGCCAGTTTATGCCAGTGTGAACGGGTGACAAGTCTGCCGATCTGTTCGCGTAGCCAGCTGATTTCAAGGTGTTGGCCTAGCGCAAAATAGACCGCCGCGATATCGGCTACCGGTTGCTCCAGAGAGCGGGCTATCTCCACGATATCCAGGGACGAGGACAGCGGTACCACCCGCGCAACCGCTATGGCAGTTTGCTCTGGCGCACCGGCTTTTACGAAGTGCGCAACTCGCTGATCCAGTGTTTGTTTCTCAGCAGCTGACAGGCAATCGGGCATGGACTTGATCAGATCGTTGAGACCGGGTTTGAAATGCTCGACCAGTTCGGCAATGGTGCCTTTGGTGTTACGGGTTCTTATCAGCCAGTGCGTGGCGCGCTCAACCAGGCCACGAACCAGAATCTGCATGCGATACTGTTCATCAGCGGCAATCTGATTGTCCAGACTTTCGATGGATGCCCACAGAGTTGGCAGGTCGAAGATCTCCTTGACGATGACAAACGATGTGGCCACGTCAGACGAGCTGGCGTTGAGTTCCTGTTGCATGCGAAATACAAACGTAGGCCCAAGGCGATTAACCACATCGTTGGTTACAATAGTGGCGATGATCTCAGACCGTAGTCGATGTTCGCGAATCTGATCGCTGTGCGCGCTCTTCAATGCGGTAGGAAAGTAACTCATCAAGACGGTTTCAAGCGATGCATCCTGGGTAAAGCTTGAGTGCAACAGTTCATCAAACATGACCATCTTGCTATAGGACACCAGCACGGCAATTTCCGGACGTACCAGCGCCTTCTCATTGACAACACGATCTGCGATTTCCTCGGCATCAGGCAGGTATTCGATATGCCGGTCTAACTTGCCGATGCTTTCAAGATACTGCATGAAACGCGTCTGTTCGTTGAAGGCAAGTGTGCCGTCCACTGCACAGATATCGATGCATTGAGTCTGCAGGTAGTTGTCGCGTAATACGTGTGCTGCAACATCGGCGGTCATGGATTCGAGGAGTAGATCTCGCTGCTTCACCGTCATGTCATCACTAACAACAACCGCATTCGCCAGAATCTTGATGTTGACTTCATGGTCTGAACAGTCCACGCCGGCGGAGTTATCGATGGCGTCTGTGTAGATAAGACCGCCAGCCTGTGCAAATTCGATACGACCGCGCTGAGTGAAGCCCAGATTGCCACCTTCGCCAACAACGCGTGCACGAATTTCAGCACCATTGATGCGCAGATTGTCGTTGGCACGATCGGCTGCCTGAGCGTGTGTTTCAGACGCCGCTTTCACGTAGGTACCAATGCCACCGTTCCACAACAGATCCACGGGTGCTTTGAGAATGACTGATATCAGCGCTGTCGGTGTGAACTTGCTCTCTGTGGTGCCCAGGCACTTTTGCGCCTGAGGTGACAGCTCGATCTGCTTGGCCTGACGGGAAAAAATTCCGCCGCCTTTAGATATGAGTGCCGTCTCGTAGTCCGACCAGCTGGAACGCGGCAGGTTGAATAGTCGTTGCCTTTCAACAAACGAGGAGGCGGCATCGGGAGTGGGATCGATGAAGATATGCTGATGATTAAAAGCGGCCACGAGTTGCAAGTGCGGTGACAACAACATGCCGTTACCGAACACATCGCCTGCCATGTCACCGACACCTGCCACAGTGAACGTATCCTTCTGTGTGTCTATCTGCAGATTGCGAAAGTGACGCTTCACCGATTCCCAGGCGCCTCTTGCTGTGATACCCATCTTCTTGTGGTCGTAACCCACCGAGCCACCTGAGGCGAATGCATCGCCCAGCCAGAAGCCATAGTCGATGGCGACAGCATTGGCGTAGTCCGAGAACGTGGCGGTTCCCTTGTCGGCGGCAACTACGAGATAAGGGTCGTCACCGTCGTAGCGCACAACTTGTGGCGGGGCGATGATAGTGGCGCCGTCGAGGTTGTCGGTGATATCCAGCAAACCACTGAGAAACGTTCTGTAGCAATCAACCACGATTGCCATCATGGCGTCTCGCTCTGCCGGCACAGCGGCCTTGACGTAAAACCCACCTTTGGATCCCACCGGTACGATCACCGCATTCTTGACCATCTGGGCTTTCATCAGACCGAGTACTTCGGTGCGATAATCTTCTCGTCGATCGGACCAGCGCAGTCCGCCACGGGCAACGGGTCCACCGCGCAGGTGCACACCTTCAACTTTTGATGAATAGACAAAAATCTCGTACATCGGACGAGGTAATGGCAAATCCGGAACCGCATTGCAATCGAACTTGAAAGACAGGAAATCGCGATTTCTACCGTCATCATCAGTGCGGTAGGCGTTTGTGCGCAGGATGGCCAGGATCAGGTTGCGATAACTGCGCAATATACGATCCTCGTCGAGGCTGACGATGTTGTCGAGTGCTTCGTTGATCTGGCTCTGCAACACATCAATGCCATGTTCTGGCAGGGAGTTGCGATCGGGGTGGAAGCGGGCTTCAAATAACTGCACAAGCAATCTTGAGATTGGCGCGTTGGCTACCAGGCTGTCAATCATGTAGGCCTGCGAAAAAGGGACATTGATCTGCAGCAGGTACTTGCACAAAGCACGCAGTATCACCACTTGTTGCCAGTCAAGACTGGCATCAAGCATCAGGCGATTGAAACCATCGTTCTCGACGTCACCTTTCCAGATGTAATTGAACGCAGCCTGCACTCTGGCAGCGGTCTCTTCTGTATTGTCATTGACGCTCTCACTGGTTTGCTGCACGGTGAATTCGTGTAACCAGACCAGTGGCGCACCCTGACGACGGATCTCGAATGGATGTTCTGATTCAACGCGCAGACCCATGTTCTCGATAATGGGAATGACATCGGATAACGATACCGGCTCGCGCAGTGCAAACAGCTTGAAGTTGATGATGCCAGTGTCGGCGACAATGTGCCGGTAGAAGCTCATGACCGGTGCATTTTCCGGCACATGGTTTTCGATAAAATCGATATCGGCTGCGGCCGCTCTGGCGGAATAGTCTTCACGGTAGCTCGATGGAAAGGCTGTTGCATAACGGCGCTGCAACTGCATCGCTTGGATTTCGTTGTGCTGGTCGCGCAGTGTGGATTCGAGTCTGTCTGTCCAGGTGACGGCCGCCTGACGAACATGCAGCTCTATGGCTGGCCAGTCGATGTCGCGCAAATAGGGCGGTTTTTTCTGAATGACAAAGTGCAGCCGTGCCAGCGCCGACCCTGATGAGAAGCGAGTGTCGAATCCTGCGCTGACACCATCAATATGCATGTTGAGAATGTGTTCAATACTCAGCCGTAAATCGCGGCTGTAGCCATCACGCGGTATATAGACCAGACAATTGCAAAAACGACCGAGCGAATCGCTGGAATGAAAAAGGCTGACTTGCTGACGTTCCTGCAAGGCTACGATGCCGCCGGCCATCTTCAACAGCTCGCTGCTGCGAGTCTGCATGAGCATGTCGCGCGGCAAACCGCGCAGCGTCGCTGCAATGGCCTTGCCATCGTGTGAATCGCCATGGGCCGCCGAGGCGAGCAATACACGTTCTACGCGTTCTCGCATCCACGGGATATTGCTGACCGCTTCGTTTTGCAAGCCGCTGACAAACAGACCCACCACACAACGCAGCTGCGTGATCTTGCCCGCCTTGTCGCGCTTGGCATGAATGACCATGTCAGCGGGTTCGTTACGAATGATAGGAGACAGGCGACCAGACTTGCACACCACGAGAGGTTCTTCGCCAAACGCTGTTACCAGTGCGTTCGGATCCAGTCCGTCGGGCAGCAGATCGGCTGTTGTCCAGGCGCCGGCACCCGCCTGTTGGTCCAGTATGCCACTGGCAGATTCAAGTTCACCGAATTTGCTGTCCAGTTGCAGTTCGGCGTAACCGATGCAGGCGAATTGCTTTGACGTGAGCCACTGTACAAAGTCTGCCTGCTCTGTGCCCGCAAGCGCTTTTGCGATATCACTAAGATGTTGGTGGATGTCGTCGCTATCCTGTCGGATGACCTTCAACGCATTGAACAACTGTTCAAGCAGTTGTGTCACCGCTGCGTGGTCTTCTTCTGCCAGCGCATCTATCTCGATATGAATGAGTGATTCTTTCAGGCCATCGGCACTGATACCAGTCCATAACCCGCCCTTATCACGAGTAACACCGATAACAGGATGAATGATTCGATGGACCGTATGGCCCACTCGGTCCATGTTGGCCTGAAGCGATGACACCAGCCAGTGTTGGTCGTTGGCTACAATCTGGATGATGGTATGCGCCGACTGCCAACCATGGGTGTCAAAAACCGGGTTAAACACATTGAAACGCGGTATATCCAGGTTAGCGCTGCGTGCCAGCTGCCAGTGTGACAACGCAGTACCGGCCAGATCGTCTGCATTGACCGACGTCAGCTCATCATTGGGCACGTGTTCGAAGTAGGCCGGGATAAACTCGCCGAGCTGAGCCCTGTGCGCTTCAGACAAGGAGCGCGGTAACGCATCCAGAGTTGCATCGATTAGAGCTTGTTGATTGAAAACACCGTCGCTCTGACCCGTTTGCGGATCGGACATGGCGTTACACTCCTGGAAAGTAGGCAAAGGGTAACACCGACAGACTGCAGATTGCCTGCCAGCGCGGTGATAAACTCACCCGAAATATCGGAATTTACTCATGAGTAACACTACAACAACAGAACCGCTTCGCCAAACGCGAATAACTCGTGTCAACGCAGGTACTGGCGGGCGACTGAAGCAACGCCTCGTGACCGCGGCGCTTGCAGTAACGCTGGCAGGTTGTGTCAGCGTCCAGACAACCAAGCCGGGTGCAATAGGGCTGGATCGCAAGCAACGCATGTCCACCTTCGTGTCAGCCGCCGATATGGAAAAAGGATCGGCTGCCGCCTATGCGCAAGTACTCGGCCAGGCGAACAAAGAAGGTGCTTTGAATACCAATGCGGCCTTGACCCAACGAGTGCGAGCTATCGCCGACAGGCTCATCCCTACCGTGGGTGTTTTCCGGGCAGATGCACGCGCCTGGGATTGGCAGGTCAATGTTATCAACTCGGATCAACTTAACGCCTGGGCCATGCCCGGTGGCAAGATTGCGTTCTATTCCGGAATTATCAATCAACTCGAACTCACTGATGCCCAGATAGCTGCCATCATGGGTCATGAGATTGCCCACGCTTTGCGTGAGCATTCACGCGAACGGGCCTCCAGTGAAACCAACAAATCGCTGGTAATCGGTATTCTGGGTGCCGCAACCGGTGTGGGTGCCACGACTCAGGCGTTAGCCGATCTGGCTTATCAGACTACCGTGGGCCTGCCGAATAGCCGCTTGCATGAAACTGAGTCTGACCGGATGGGGGTTGAGCTGATGGCGCGTGCCGGCTATAACCCACGGGCGGCGATTGAGGTGTGGCAGAAAATGGCCAAGGCCAGTAGTGGCAAAGGTGGGCCGGAATTCATGTCCACTCACCCGTCTAACGAAACACGCATCAACGATCTGACCAACTACGCCAGAATCGTGGATCCGTTGTATCAGAAGGCAAAACGCTGAAGCTTACGAGTGCCCGATTGTGTTGCTGACCGGACGTGTTTACTGAAAACAGTTTGCTGATGTTAAAAAAAGGGGTCGCGCTGTTGTGTCAGGCAGCAGCGTAACGACCCTGGCTACTGATTTGATCAGGGGCTACCCACTAAGGCTGCGAACACCGCCGATGCTGCCAGCACGACAACCGCTGCAGCCCCAATGGAGACCGTATTGCTGGCGGTGCCGCCGTGCGAGCGGGCCGGTAGCCAGACCAGCAGATAGCCCATCAAAGCGCCAGCCACGACACCCCCGAAGTGACCCCAGAACGAGATACCGGGTACCAGCAGCGGCAAGGCCAGATTAAGCACGACCAGACCTGCAACCGGAGATTGCTGCGGCTTGATACCTTGTTCATGCAAGGCAACGCCCATGGTTCCTGCAAGTCCGAGTACTGCGGCCGAGGCACCCAGCGTGGGCTGGGACCAGTCGAACAACATGACCGCGAGAGAGCCCCCAAACAGCGCGCCGAGATACATCAGGATGAACAGCGGTTTGCCAAAACGCCGCTCCAGTTGGGGGCCCAGCATGTAGAGCAGGTACATGTTGAACGCGATATGCAGCAGGCTGCCGTGCAGAAACCCGGACGTCAGTAGTCGCCACCATTGGCCTTGCTGCACAGCAGGGCCGTACAGAACACCCAGGTTCGTCACATTGCCCTGTGTGGCCATCTGCGCCAGATAGCAGACAATCGTGACACCCATGATGCCGAGTGAAACCGGGCAACCTCGGGGAATGCGTAACCAATCAGGCAAATCGAGCACCTACTGTCTGCATCTGTTCACGAGTCATACGCGCACCCATCTGCTGAATCAGCGTTGTTGCTGCATAGCCTGCCAGCTCGCCGCAATCGGCAAACGGCATACCGTGAGTCAGGCCATACAGAAAGGCGCCTGCGTAGATGTCGCCAGCACCGGTGGTATCCACCGCCGTTACTTTCTTCGCTGGGATGTCGTAGAGTTTTTCACCGTCAAAAACCAGCGCGCCGTGCGCGCCCTGAGTAATGGCGAACTGTCGGGTCAGCGTTTTCATGCCGGCGACACAATCATTGATATCGTCTGTACCAAACATCAGCTTGGCTTCGTCCTCGTTAGCGAAGATCATGTCCACACCATCACCGATAATGTCCAGCAGTCCATCCTTGAAAAAGTTGACCATGTTGGCATCGGACAGCGTTAGTGAGGTCTTGATACCACTGGCATTCGCCAATTCACGCGCTTTGACTGCCGCTGCACGGGCATTAAGCTCTGGTACCAGGTAACCCTCGATATAGACATACTCGGAATCTTTCAGTGCCGCCTCATCCAGCTCCGCCACGCTGATTTTTTGCGTGATGCCCAGATAGGTGTTCATACTGCGCTGAGCATCGGGTGTGATCAGAACAATACACTTGCCCGTGTGGCCACTATCCAGCTGATCAGGTTTCAGATTGGTTTGTACGCCATTGGCTGCCAGATCGTCGAGGTAGTAACGCCCGGTGTCGTCGTCAGCTACCTTGCACGAGTAGAACGAGGATGAACCCAGTTGGGCGGAGGCCACGATGGTGTTGGCTGCGGAACCGCCACCGCAGGGGCTGGACTCGATACCAGCGAGTTTGTCCAGCAGTTCGTGGTGCCGGTCTTCCTCGATCAGAGTCATCAGACCTTTGTCGATGCTGAGTTCGCCCAACATGGCTTCCGGGATTTCGTATTCGAGGTCAACCAGTGCGTTGCCGACGCCGTAGACGTGAAACTGAGGCATGAAATATCCGCTATCTGTAAAAAGGAAGTGGATTATCGCTGGTTGCGCGCAAGAATAGTATCTAGAATGTCGGGTTTTGCCCGATGAGGTCTTCATGCGTACACACCCCTGTGGGGTTATCACCCGAGAGCAGCTCGATTCCGAGGTGTCTTTTTGTGGATGGGTTCACCGTCGTCGCGATCATGGCGGCGTCATCTTCATTGATCTGCGCGATCATACCGGCCTGGTGCAGGTGGTTTTCGACCCGGATCGGGCGGAGACGTTTGCGCGTGCTGAAGAGGTGCGTAACGAATTCGTCCTGCGTATCACTGGCAAGGTCAGACACCGGCCCGAAGGTACCGTCAATCCGGACATGACGACGGGTGAGATCGAGATCCTCGGCTACGAGCTGGACATTCTCAATCGTGCGGCCACGCCTCCGTTCCAACTCGATGACAGTAATGTCTCTGAGGAAAACCGGCTGCGCTTCCGCTATATCGATATGCGTCGTCCCGAGATGCAGGACAAGCTGCGCTTGCGAGCGCGCGTAGTCAGACAGCTACGCCATGCATTGGAAGATGACGGATTCATTGAAGTGGATACGCCGATGCTGACGCGTGCGACGCCTGAAGGCGCTCGAGATTACCTGGTGCCGAGTCGTAATCATCCGGGCGAATTCTATGCGTTGCCGCAGTCGCCACAGCTGTTCAAGCAGCTACTGATGGTGGGTGGGATTGATCGCTACTATCAGGTTGCCCGGTGTTTCCGTGACGAAGACTTGCGTGCCGACAGGCAGCCCGAGTTCTCACAGCTGGACATCGAGATGTCCTTTGTTGATGAGGAGATGATCATGGGTACGATGGAAACCATGATGAAAACCCTGTTCAAGGACGTGCTCGATGTGAATCTCGGTGGCGACGCGACTACTGCGTTCCCACGCATGACCTACGCCGATGCCATGAGTGTCTACGGATCAGACAAGCCAGACTTGCGTATCCCGCTGGTGCTCACTGAAATTTCCGATCTGGTGGCCGGTGTGGACTTCAAAGTGTTTGCGGAGCCTGCCAAGAACCCGAAAGGGCGCGTGGCAGCATTACGCATCCCCGGCGGTAATAAGCTGAGCCGGAAGGAAATAGACGGCTATACCGAGTTTGTGGGCCGATACGGCGCGAAAGGGCTGGCGTATATCAAATGCAACGACATTGCTGCCGGACCTGAAGGTCTGCAATCGCCTATCGTCAAGTTCTTCCCGGCTGACGTTCTAGCCTCCATCATCGAGAAGACAGGCGCAGTCGATGGTGACCTGATCTTCTTCGGTGCCGACAAGACATCCATCGTAGAAGCGGCATTGGGTGCCTTGCGTGTTGAGGTGGGTACCAGGCTTGGCATGGTGGAAGGCGACTGGCGTCCATTATGGGTCGTGGACTTTCCGATGTTCGAGCACGATGAGCGAGAGAATCGCTGGCAGGCTCTGCATCACCCGTTTACCGCACCGGCGGCCGACTCGATAGAAGCCTGGCAAAAACAGCTCGATGATGATCCGGGCAAAGTGCTGTCACGCGCCTACGACATGGTGTTAAACGGGACTGAGGTGGGCGGTGGATCCATTCGTATCCATAGTTCTGAGATGCAGCAGAAAGCCCTGGATGTTTTGGGTATTGATGCGCAGGAAGCGAATGACAAGTTCGGCTTCTTGCTGGAAGCCTTGAAATACGGTGCGCCGCCACACGGTGGTATTGCGTTTGGTCTGGATCGGTTAGTCATGCTGATGACGGGTGCCGACAGCATTCGTGATGTCATGGCTTTCCCCAAAACACAGAGTGCGAGTTGTTTGTTGACCAGTGCGCCGAGCGCGGTATCTGATCAGCAGATGAAGGATCTGCACTTGCGTCCTCGAGCAAAAGCTGTCGCTGCAGAAAAAGGTGAAAAATCCTAGAAAGGTGGCTGACACCGCTTCAGTCGGTTATAAGGCTAACGTTTTTGTAATTGCTTCTACGGGTGCCTCTAGGCGCGCTATTGGGAGCGCGCCCGTGGGGCCGTCCCTGCGTGAGCGTCCATGAGCACCTCAGCCAGTAGTTCAGTCCGGTCGCTGTTCAAGCGGCCGGAGTCTGTATTGGTGGTTGTGTATACGATCGATCTGGATGTGTTGCTTATCTGCCGTCAGCAACCAGCAGGTTTATGGCAATCGGTCACTGGTAGCCTTGAGGCGGGTGAGTCGCCTGGTTCAGCTGCTCAGAGAGAGCTGGCCGAGGAAACCGGAATTACGGAGACGGTGCTGGATCACGGCAGCAGCCGCACGTATCGGATCAGGCCCGAGTGGCGCAAACGGTATGCGCCCACTGTGACTGAAAACTGCGAACACGAATTCAGCGTGCAACTGGCGGCGCAAGTGCCGGTGGTGCTTGACCCTTCAGAGCACTCGGATTACTGCTGGTTACCCATCGTTGAGGCCATCGCAAAAGTAGGCTCACATTCCAACCGCGCAGCACTTCGATCGATAATGAAAGCTGAGGGGTGAGGGCATATGCCCGAATCTCAACTTCGCACAATGACAGATCATTCCCGCACAGCAATCGTCATTCCAGCGAAGGCGGGAATCCATGCCTGATGCACTGGGGGGCTCCGCCTGCACGAGGGTAATGCGGCTTGACGGTATTGTTCACTAAACAATGTTGTTCAGTTATTAAACAGTGCCTCCAATCAAGACTGAGTCAGTGTGTCCAGCTTCTGCGCACAGATAAAATCGTTGATTGTCAGACCACCTGCATCGTGCGTGGTGAACGACACAGCGCAATAGCCCCAACCAAACTCTATATCTGGATGGTGGCCTTCCCGATCGGCCAGGAAGGCGGCAAGATTAGCCAGATATACGGCCTTAGCGAAACCTTTCACGTTATATCTCCGCGTGATAGTTGTATTGGATGCGGTTAACTGCCAGTTTTCATCCAGTGCTGCCATTTGCGTCTGAACCGCAAGCTCAGAGAGCAACGGTACATCACCATTGCAGGCAAGGCAGGGTGTGTTGGTGAGATCGGTTGTGTTCATCTGTGTCGCATTTATCGTTATATTATGAGGCCTGAATTCACCCTCTGGTGGTGCTTGCTGAAGGCCTGTGAGTCTCGTGAAGACAGGGGGCAAAGGCAGCCTGTGCATGGATACTTTTACCTACCTACCTACCTACCTACCTACCTACCTACCTACCTACCTACCTACCTACCTACTTACTTACTTACTTACTTACTTACTTACTTACTTACTTACTTACTTACTTACTTACTTACTTACTTACTTACCTACTTACTTACCTACTTACTTAATGCTTGGCGCCGGTAGATTTGGTGCACAGGCTGGCAATTCCAACACATGGCGTCCGTACAACGAAAGCAGATCATAACCTCCCGGGATCAGGTCACCGTCCTTGTGCACGGAATCTGGATGCAAGGCGTGTTCATGAAGGTGATGGGCAAGATGCTCGAATCACGAGGGTTCCGCACGTTGTCGGTTAGCTACGACTTTCTCAATCGTTCCCCAGAAGAGAACGCGCAGTCGCTGTATGACGAAATTGGATTGCTGGGTGCCAAAAACATCAATCTGGTGGGTCACAGTCTGGGCGGGATTGTTATCCTTCATCTGCTGCATCAGTTTCCCGATCTGGCGATAGACAAGGTGGTGCTGATTGGCTCACCAGTAAAGGGTAGTGCCGTGGCCCGTCGATTTCACAACAACGCGCTACTGCGTCCACTGTTGGGCAAAGCAGTGGAGAAAGGCCTGCTCGGTGGCGCCCCCGCGTTTGCGTGCAAGCGCCCGCTGGGTATTATAACCGGCTCTGGCAAGATGGGTATGGCGGCACTTTTATACCCGATGGGTGACGATAGTGATGGCGTGGTGCGCGAAAGCGAGACGCTGATCGACAGCGCGTCAGACCGGATAAATCTGCCGTTATCCCACTCCACCATGATTTTTTCCAGACGCTGCACCGATTATGTGGCCCGATTTCTGTCCACTGGTCGCTTCCGCCCCTGATTTGTGCTTCATTTTTACCGTGTAAATCGGCGACAATAGGGGCATCGCGTGGCAAAGGGCTACTAGTAGGCTGTCCGAGAATAGCGATCGTGGCGAGGGCGTGAAATTTTTGAGTCAGATTTTCTTGTCAATTGAGATGAATAGTTGTTCTATTCGCCGAGACTTACGAGGAAATCTGGCCAAAATATCGCGTCCGCAGCAGATCAGTCTATTCTCGGACAGCCTACTAGACCTGCTGCAACTCGCATTTAACTTACATCAGAAGAGGCAGTACATGGCCGGACATAGTAAATGGGCCAACATCCAGCATCGCAAAAATGCGCAGGATGCCAAGCGTGGCAAGCTGTTTACCAAGCTTATTCGTGAAATCAATGTGGCCGCCAAGATGGGTGGGTCTGACCTGAATTCCAACCCGCGCCTGCGCCTTGCCGTTGACAAGGCTTTGGGTGGCAACATGACCAAGGACACCATTGACCGCGCCATCAAGAAAGGCGCCGGTGAGCTGGAGGACGTGGCGTACGAGGAAAATCGCTACGAAGGTTATGGCGTGAACGGCGTGGCTATCATGGTCGATACCATGACCGACAACCGCAATCGCACCGTCTCAGAAGTCAAGCACGCTTTTACCAAGTATGGCGGCAACATGGGTGCGCAAGGTTCCGTGTCGTACCTGTTCGAAAAGCAAGGCATGCTGAACTACCCCGCCGGCACCGATGAAGATACCGTTATGGAAGCGGCTCTGGAGGCCGGCGCTGAAGACATCGTCACCAGTGATGATGGCTCGATTGAAGTGCTGACCACCGAAGACACGTTTGTGGATGTGAAAGAGGCACTGGTTACAGCCAATCTTGCACCGGAGCATTCCGAAGTCACGATGCGCGCCGCAACGGCTGTAGAGCTTGATGTTGAACAAGGCCAGAAGTTATTGAAGCTGATTGATGCGCTGGAAGATCTAGACGATGTGCAGGACGTATTCACCAACGCAGACATTCCCGGCGAAGCGTACGAGTGATGCACGCTACGACGTTCTCACCGACCGGTGCGCGCGTTTCAGGCGATGCCTTTTTCATGACTGAGCGCTGTTGCCTGACTCGTACAGAGGCGTGAGCGCCACGCGTCCCAGCGGGCTTATTCGCGTGCTGGGTATTGACCCGGGCTCGGTTATCACAGGCTTTGGGCTGATTGAATCCGATGGTGCGCGCAGTTTTCATCTGGCGCACGGTCATATCAGGGTGAAAGGGGATTCCTTCGCAGAGAAGCTTGGGCATATCCATGTCTCACTGTGCGAAGTCATACAACAGTGGCAGCCGCAAGAGTCTGCCATTGAGCAAGTGTTCATGAGCAACAATGCGATGTCGGCGTTGAAGCTTGGGCAGGCTCGAGGCGCGGCTATAACGGCGGCTGTTTCACATCACTTGTCAGTGGCAGAATACGCACCGCGATTGGTCAAGAAAGTGGTCACAGGCTCTGGCTCTGCTGACAAACAACAGGTTCAAACGATGGTCAAGGCCATGCTGCAAATTGAAAAAGTGCTCCAGGTTGATGCGGCTGACGGATTAGCCGTCGCCATCTGCCATGCGCACTCCAGAAACAGCCGGGTTGCATTAGCAGGCGATGCCGCCATTGCACCGCGTAAACGTACCCGTGGCCGAGGCTTGCGACGATGATAGGTAGACTGACCGGCTCCTTGCTGGAGAAGAACCCACCCACCTTGCTGCTTGATGTACACGGTGTGGGTTATGAAGTGGACGCACCCATGTCCACTTTTTATGCGTTGCCGGCATTGGGCGAGACTGTTTCTCTGTTGGTGCATATGGTGGTGAGAGAGGATGCGCAATTATTGTATGGCTTTGCCACTCGCACTGAGCGCGTCTTGTTTCGTGCCTTGCTCAAGGTTAATGGTGTGGGTGCCAAGGTTGCACTTTCAATCTTGTCAGGAATGAGTGCGGATGAGTTCATCGCGTGTGTAGCGACTAAGGATATAACCGCGTTAGTGCGCGTACCCGGCATTGGTAAGAAAACAGCTGAGCGTTTGCTGATAGAGCTGCAAGATAAATTTGATGCGTTGAGTGTTGGTGCTGCGCCTTCAGGGTCGTTACCGCTTGTTGATGTTCAATCCGCACGCACGCAGGCTGAAGAGGCGTTGGCGGCACTGGGTTACAAACCGGCAGAGGCCACCCGACTCCTCGACAAGAGTGCCGGCGATGATCAGACTGTTGAACAGATGATTCGCGCCGCCTTGCGCAGCGCTGCACGGTAAGCAAACTGATAGTGCTGCATCCGTCTGTGAGAATTCTGCGCGGTTACAGCTTCATGACCGACAAGATCAAGAGAGCGCATTGATGGACGATACTGATCGACTGATAAGCGGCGATGCGCAGCGTGAAGATGCGCAAGAGCGAGCCATGCGACCCAAGTTGCTGGCCGACTATCACGGGCAGCGAGCGGTCACCGAGCAGATGGAGCTGTTTATTGCAGCGGCCAAAATGCGCCAGGAAGCACTGGATCATGTGTTGGTGTTCGGCCCGCCGGGGCTCGGCAAAACCACACTTGCCAACATCATTGCCAACGAACTGGATGTACGCATCCTGCATACCTCAGGTCCGGTACTGGAGCGCCCCGGTGATCTGGCGGCTATCCTGACCAATCTTGAAACCAACGACGTGCTGTTCATTGACGAGATTCATCGCATGAGCGCATTGGTAGAAGAGGTGTTGTATCCGGCGATGGAGGACTATCAGATAGACATCATGACAGGTGAGGGCGTTAGCGCACGATCCTTCAAGATTGATCTGCCACCGTTCACACTGGTGGGTGCGACCACGCGCGCCGGCTTGTTGACGGCGCCGCTGCGTGATCGTTTTGGTATCGTGCAGCGGCTCGAATTTTATGAAGTGGACGATCTTGCCGGCATCGTTGCGCGATCCGCGAAGTTGCTCAAGGTTGAAATAGATCGCCAGGGTTGCATCGAGATTGCACGCCGTTCCCGGGGTACGCCGCGTATTGCCAATCGCCTGCTGCGGCGCGTACGTGATTTTGCCGATATACGGGCCGATGGAACGGTTAATGCCAAGACGGCCGATGATGCGCTTAACCTGCTCAATGTAGACAAGCTGGGTCTGGACGCCATGGACCGACGTCTGCTCAACGCCATTATCCACAAGTTCGATGGTGGGCCTGTGGGTGTGGACAATCTGGGCGCGGCGTTATCGGAAGAAACCGGAACACTGGAAGAGGTGATAGAGCCCTACCTTATTCAACAGGGTTTGCTGATGCGCACTCCGCGTGGGCGAATCGTCACGCCACACACCTATCGCCATTTCGGGTTGCAGGCACCGACAAGCGTGGAGCGCTAAACGCTCCGTTGCCGAGTGGTTATCAAGGCATGCGTCTGGGTGTGACAATACACTTGAGCACACTCTTATGTGCGTGCATCAACTATCCTCTAAGCGCGGGATGCGGAGCTGTACGTTATTTACGTGTACCCTTTGCAAGTATGGCTGATCTGTCAAAAGAATATAAGTACTTGATCTGTTAATGGAATTCACTAAAATCAGGGTATATGTCGAGGATACCGATGCCGGTGGAATCGTTTATTACGCCAATTATCTTCGTTTTATGGAGCGTGCCCGGACCGAATGGCTCAGAGCATGTGGGATAGAGCTGGACTTATGGCAACACCAACATCGACGACTGTTTGTCGTGCGTTCTGTCCAAATTGATTATCGTTCACCAGCAAGATTCAATGATCAGCTTATCGCGGGAGCCAAATTCGTGACAGTCAAGTCAGCCAGCCTGGTTTGTGAGCAACGCATTATGCGTGGTGACACGCTGATAACCGATGCCACCGTGGTACTGGTCTGCGTGGATGCAGATACGTTCAAACCCTGCGCTATCCCAACAGCGATAAAAAAGGCCGTGACTCGTGAACTCTGAAATGTCCATCTTGCATCTGATTATCGAAGCCAGCCCTGTTGTTCAGGCGGTCATGATAATTCTTGCCCTGGCATCCATCATGTCGTGGGCATTGATTCTGGGCAAGTCCCGACAGCTGCGTCGCGCCAGACGCATGGCGGAAGATTTTGAGCAGGATTTCTGGGGATCTTCGGATATCTCTGGTACCTACACCCAGCTCACCATGCGCCGCGGTACGCTTGACGGGCTGGAACGTATCTTCGAAGCAGGCTTTTCAGAGTTTGGACGCTTGCGCCGAAAGACCAATAACGATGAGATCATCATGGACGGCTCAGGTCGGGCCATGCGCATCGCTGTCTCGCGTGAAGCTGACCTGATTGAAACGCACTTGCCGTTTCTGGCAACCGTGGGTTCGATCAGTCCGTACATTGGCTTGTTTGGGACGGTCTGGGGCATCATGAATTCGTTCACGGCGCTGGGTAACGTGCAGCAGGCAACGCTTGCCATGGTGGCACCCGGTATTGCAGAGGCTCTGATTGCTACAGCCATCGGTCTGTTCGCCGCCATCCCCGCGGTCATCTTCTACAACCGTTTCGCCACAGACGCTGATCGCCTGCTCAATCGCTACGAGAATTTTGCTGAAGAATTTTCCACGGTTCTGCAACGTCAGGCGATTCGTCGTGGTGGCACAGACACCGAGCTACAGTGATGGTTTTGCTGTCGCCCACGGTTGAACGGAACTGGTATCGCGCCAGCGCGTGTCGAGGTCATTGTGGCTAGAGCCATACGCCCCATAAGACGTGTACGCCGCACCCGTCGGCAAGTGTCAGAAATCAATGTGGTGCCGTACATTGATGTCATGCTGGTGCTGCTGGTTATCTTCATGATTACTGCGCCACTACTGCAAACGGGTGTGGAGATTGATCTGCCCGATGCGGCGGCCACTCCCATTGCAGATTCCGGCGAGGCAACTGAGCCGTTGATCCTGTCGGTTGACAGTGATGGTGAGTGGTATCTGAATGTGGGTGAAGATCCGCAAAAGCCGATGGCTCGCGAGGAAGTTCAACGCCTGGCCAGTGCCGTGCTCAGGCTCAACCCGCAGCGACGCGTGCTGGTTGCCGGTGATGCGAGTATCAACTACGGGCAAATCATGCAGGCCATGGTGACACTGCAGCTCTCCGGCGCACCTGAGATTGGTCTGATGTCAGACCCCGCGCGCTGACACCATGTTTGCTCTCCTGCGCAAATACCCTATCGCCGTCTTCTTCTCGTTGCTGTTGCACGGTGGACTGGTCGCAGCACTGCTCTATCAACTGAACAAGGAGCCTGAAAGTCCTGGCCTGGACATGACCGGTGACGCGCCCATTCAGGCGGTGGCCGTAAGCGAGGCTGATATTCAGGCAGAGGTGGATCGACTACAGGCACTCGAAGAACAGCGTGCCCAACAGGCTATAGAAGAACAACAGGCGCTGGAAACGACCGTTGCAGCGCTGGAGGCAGCGCGAGAAGCAGCCGAGACGCGATTGCGCGAAGCGGAAGAGCTCACCGAGCAACAACGTGATGAATCCGAGCAAGAACGTGCCCGCATAGAAACCTTGCAGGAACAGGCGCTGGAACTGGAACGCCAGCGTGAGCTGCAACGTGCCAACGCCGCCGCCGAGCAGGCCCAACTCGATGCACTGCGAGAGCAGGAGGCGAGTATGACTGAGCGTCAGGTGCTAGAGCGCGAAGCCACACTGGAGCGATTACGTCAGGAGCGTCTTCGAGAAGAAGAGCGTATTAGCGCTGCTCAGGAGCAGCTGCAGAGAGAGACTCAACGCATTGATGATGCACGCAACAAGACCGACGAAGAGCGCGAGCGGCTGAGCGAAGTGCAACGCGAAGCCGAAGAGCAGACCCGCAAGCTGCAGGAAGAAGCGCGTCTGGCTACTGAAGAGAAGGCGGCTGCGGCTGAAGAGAAAGCAAAACTTGAAGAACAGGCGCGCATCGCTGAGCAAGAGCGACTGGCGGCTCTTGAAGAGACACGGCGCGCCCAGGAAGAGCGCGAGAAGATAGAAAAGGAACGGCGCGAGACAGAAGAGGCCGAGAAGCGTGCCGCTGAAGAAGAGGCTCAAGCAACCGCGGAAGCTGAACGGCTTCGTTTTGAGCAGGAGCTAGCCGCGGCTGAAGCTGCACAACAGCGCCTTGAAGAAGCGGTAGAACGTGAAAAAGTAGAAGCGGCGCGGGCATTGAAGGTTGCCGAAGAGGCCGCCCAGCTGGCTGACGAAAAACGACTGGCAGACGAGGCCGCCAAAATAGCGGAAGAACAGCGTGTGGCAGAGGAGGCCCGAGTGGTGGAAGCACAGCAGGTGGCCGAAGCGGCTAGGGTCGAGGAAGAACAGCGCGTGGCTGAAGTTGCACGGGTTGAATCGGAGAAGCAGGCGGCGGAAGCGGCACGTGTGGCCGACGAGAAGAAAAAAGCCGACCAGGCGAAAGCAGCTGAAGACAAGCGCATCGCTGACAAAGCGCGGGTAACCGAAGAGAAGAAGAGAGCTGCCGAGGCCCGGCGCGCCCAGGACGCTATCGATGCGGCGGAAAAGGCCGAAGAAGAGCGTCTTGCTGCACTGAATTCGGAAGAAAATACAAGGCTGGCTCGACAGCAGCAACGGGAACTTGTCCGCCTCAAGAATCTTTATTTCAACTCCATTCGACAGCGCGTAGAGCGCCAGTGGCGCAAACCACCGGGTATAGGCGGTGATGTGAATTGCACTGTGAGCGTTCTGCAATCTGTGGGTGGAGAAGTACTGAAGGTAGTGGTGGATGAGTGTGAGGGTGGTAATGCAGCACTGCGAAAATCCGTAGAGAATGCTGTCAGAGCTGCCTCACCGCTGCCTGCAGCACCGGACCCGAAGTTATTCGACCGACGGGTTCGTTTTTACTTCCGACCGGGTTAGTTGCCAGGTTAGTTGCCGATTTCTGGTCGCGTGTGAGCTTGTCGGGTTAATTACCGTTTGGTCCATACAGGCCTCCGCTAGTCTGGCCGATGGTTTAGGATCGGTGGATACATCAACAAATGCTGGATATTGAAAACTTGTATTTCAAAGCGCACATAAAACGTTGGATGGTAATGGCTCTGCTGCTGTTGGGCAGTTTTTCGCTCCCGGCCAGTGCTATTATCGAGATAGAAATCACCCAGGGTGGCGAAAATGCCATTCCGATTGCCATTGTGCCGTTTGGCTGGACAGGCAGCGGCGAGGCCCCGGAAGACATCGCTGCCATCGTTATGTCCGATTTGCAGCGCAGTGGCAACTTTGCGCCACTCAATCGCCAGGATTTAGTGGCCAGCCCTGTCAGCGGTGATGTGCCTCGCTATGCCAATTGGCGCCTGTCCGGAGCCGACTTCCTGCTGATGGGTGGTACTCGCCCCGCAGGCGATGGGTACATCGTCGAGTTTCAGCTCTATGATGTGTTGCAGGAGACCCTGTTGACCGGCTTCAATTTCCAGGTTACCGATCAGACGCTACGCAGTGCTGCGCATCAGATATCGGATGAAGTGTACGAAGAGATCCTCGGTATTGCCGGTGCATTCAATACGCAGATAGCGTTTATATCAGTGTCTGGCAAAGTAGGGGATCGGACCTATAAGCTAGAGCTGGCGGATGCGGACGGCGAGAACCCGCAGGCTATGCTGACGTCACCACGGCCCATACTGTCTCCCGCCTGGGCACCAGACGGTGTCCGCATAGCGTATGTCTCGTTCGAAAACCGAACGCAGTCGGCCATTTACATTCAAGACCGTCAACTGGGCAGCCGAGTCAAAGCCTTGTCACGTGATGGAATTAACGGAGCGCCTTCCTGGTCACCCGACGGCAAACGTCTGGCCGTGACACTCTCCTACGAAGGCAGTGCCGATATTTATGTATTACAGATAGAATCGGGCGATCTGCGCCGCATCACCGACAGTGATGCCATTGACACCGAAGCTACCTGGATCGATGACGACACACTGGTATTCACCTCTGACAGAAGCGGTGGACCGCAATTGTACGAAGTGTCTGCACGCGGCGGCAGAGCGAGCCGCATCACGTTTGAAGGTAATTACAACGCCAGCGCTACGGTATCGCCGGATGGCTCTACAATAGCGTTCGTACACGGCACGGGTTCGGGTTTTCAGATAGGCGCTATTGATCGTGCCAGTGATCTGTTTCAAACACTCACGCAGGGTACTCTGGATGAGTCTCCCAGCTTCTCCCCCAATGGGCAGATGATTATTTTCGCCACCGAGAAAAATGGACGCGGTACCTTGGGTGCGGTTTCTCTGGACGGCAGCGTTGTACAGAGTTTGTCACTGGAAAACGGTGGTACTGTGCGCGAGCCATCCTGGTCCCCTTATTCGCAATAGATAGCTAAATTTTCGAGATCATACGTACATGAACAGACTTCATATTTTGGTGGTTGCAACTGTCGCGCTACTGAGCGCGTGTGGATCCAATGAGCTGCGCGATACACCCGACATCGATCTGGCCAGTAACCAGTCTGCCATTGTGCAGCCGGTGACCATCGATGGCCTGCAGGATGGAACGGAGATTGACCCCAATTCCATTGCCGGCAAAGCACCGCTGGAACGCGTCATCTACTTTGACTACGACCAGGCCGAACTAAGGCCAGAATTTCTGGAAATCGTAGCGCAGCACGGACGATTCCTGGCGCAAAATCCTGACGGTCGCGTACGCCTGGAAGGGCATACCGACGAACGCGGCACGCGTGAATACAACATTGCGCTGGGTGAGGCACGTGCCAAGACTATTGCACGCATGCTGCAGCTACAGGGCGTAGGGTCTGCACAGACACGTGCCGTAAGCTACGGCGAAGAGCTTCCCGTTGATGATGCTCACAACAACGATGCGTGGGCTAAAAACCGCCGCGTTAACATTATCTACGAAGTGGCACTGCAAAACTAATGACAAGGATATCCGGAGGGGCTTTCAAGCTCACAGTATCGGCGGCATTGCTGTCGGTTTGCACCGGCGCACTAGCACAGGAAAAACCGACGCCCAAGAATCTGGATGTGAGACTGGACCGTGTGGAACGGGTGCTCGATCAATCACTGCTGGAGCAGCTGCAACGTATTGACTCGTTGCAGCGCGAGATAAGGTCCTTGCGAGGTGAGATTGAAAGCCTCAATAATGAGGTCAATACACTGACCAAGCGAAATTCGGACCTATACGCAGACACCGATCGACGCATCACCGATCTGGAGGAGTATCAGGATTCACTGGGGTTTCTGACCGTGGATGGCGAGCTGATTGACGATGGCCTGGGCGGGGCAGGTTTACTGGACGAGACGCTTGATGGCTCGTTCACCGACGAGACAGCCTCAGAGGAGCCTGCGGCCGTGTTTGTGCCTGAATCGGGCACACGAATCCCCACCGCTAACGCCGCTGAATTTGGCAACGGACCACGACCGCCTACGGGTGTCTTGCGGGACACTGCCACCCAGGCCGAGAAGGCGGGCTATACCCGAGCCTACGATCTGCTGGCGCGCGGGCAGAACGATAGCGCCGTTCGATCGTTTAACGAGTTTCTGGTGAGTTTTCCGGACGGACCTTATTCGGATAACGCCTGGTACTGGCAGGGTGAAGCCATGTATGCACAGCGCGATTTCGATTCCGCGCTTCGAAATTTTGGTGTGGTGGTCAACTCGTTTCCCGATAGCACCAAAGTGCCCGACGCCCGCCTGAAGATCGGCTTTGCCTTGTACGAACAAGAGCAATTCAGCGAGGCACGCTCGATTCTGACGGGTGTTCAGAACGACTATCCGGGCCGCTCTGCTGCCGTACTGGCACGCAAGAGGTTGCAGAATATGGATCGCGAAGGTCAGTAGTTAAAAAACGAGTGATACCACGCAGTCAAAGTACCCACTATTGATTCGCAATGCGGTATCATTCGCGCTCGGCATCGCTGGTGCGCCAGCCGCCGCCCGGTTCCCCGCCGGACAAGCCGTTTTGGGGGCGTTAGCTCAGTTGGTAGAGCATCTGACTTTTAATCAGGTGGTCGCTGGTTCGAACCCAGCACGCCCCACCATTCATCTATGACTCAGAAGCGGTTTTGAAAACGCTGGCTCAATAGAATACCACTGCGTAGAGCAGCTCGTTTAACGGCGCGTTGCAACCCGCTCTCGTGCAAGTGATGCCGCCGGACTGTGCCGCTACGAGCATCGACAGACAAGCGCCCCGATGGGTACAGGAACTGCCAACGCAATTCGCGAGCAGCATTGGGGAGCTTCCTTGCCAGTGCAGCTGGCATCAGTACTTCGCCATGGCCTGCTTCTATTTTTTGCTGATGCAAAGCAGCCACCGCCTGTATCTGTTCCTTCAAGCCCTCTATCAACTGCTGTGTCAGTGGAACATATCTGTCTTTCTTGCCTTTGGCCTGACACACATGAATTCGACCATAGTCGAAGTCGATGTCTTTGACCCTGAGAGTAAGGCCTTCCATGAGGCGCATGCCAGTTCCATACAATAACGATATTACGTGCAGATGCCAGCCATCTAGTTCGGACAGGAGACGTTTTACCTCCATTCGGGTCAGTACAACGGGTACGGTTTTCTTGCGCTTGGAGCGTGCAAAGTTCTCCAGTCTCCCCAAAGGCATTCCCAGCACCTGTTTGTAGAGAAAAACCAGTGCATTCAGAGCTTGGTTCTGCGTACTGGCACTGACGTTGTGAGACACAACCAGTTCATTCAGAAAGTGAGCAACAGGATCTACGCCAGACTGCTCAGGTGACACACCTTTGCAGAAAGCAATATACCTACAGATCCATTGTTCATAAGCTTGCTCAGTCTTGAATGCGTATCCCCTAGCACGAATCTCAGTCACGAAGCGTACGATCAGGTCTTCATGTTGTTGTCTGACTCTTGAAAGCGATCCTGTGCCGTTTTTAACTCTATCCCGCAAAGGTTCTTCTGGCTTTGAGTTTCGCGCGGTGGTTGCATGTTCACTATCGAGAGTGCGTGCAGAGCTTGACCAATATTGCCAGTCTAGCTGTTCTGCCAAGGGTGATTTCAGTAGTTTGGCAAAATATATCCGAACCGCATCGACTAACTGTGCAAACTGCCAATCATGGAGATCCTGACGACGACCGAATGCAGTAAAAAGCGTCGTTATTTCATGTTCTCTGAGCGATGCTGGCTCCAGGCAGGGAGATTCAGCCAAAAATTGATTCAAACGCATCACATAGTAATTTCGTTTCTTTAGCTGGACGCCCTCTTCCACCAGGCATTGTAAATAGGTATCACGTGCGGGACCGGTGAGCTTTTTGTTGCGAACAGTCGGCTCTATCATTTTTGCATTCCGAACGCCGAACTGTAGAAGGAGGCGACAGGGTAGCAAGTAGTGTAATAGATGTTCTTTTGAGAGAATTGAAACAGGATATTTGCCTGTAAATATATACTGTTATAATATTTTTTGAAAAATGGCTATGGTACGCACTGGTTGTGCGTCATCTGTTTAAAGATTGTCGGTATGTGGTGGGTGTTATATTTTGAGGCGGTAGGTCTACTGTGCAGAGGGCTTCAAGAATGATATTACAGACTCCGTACTATCCTGATACATGCAGGCCTATTAAGATAAGGGTGGAGTCTGTACTATTGGGATTAGGGTTGAGTCGGCCTAATACTTGTTGAACTAAACCGCTGCGCGGGGCCTGACACAGACTGTTCTTTCGTCGAACATTGTCAATGCTGACTTTACACTTGCTGTGCTGAGGGTTTCTGCTTTCAGACAGGCCAGTATCGGTCTGTCTCTGGAGTGCAGTTATGTCCCCATTGCGTCAGAAGATGATAGACGCCATGCGTCAGCGTGGATTTTCCATCCGAACTCATCAAAGTTACCTTGCAGCGGTCAAGGGCTTTGCGCGATTTCATCAACGTTCGCTCGTGCAAGTGGATGAGGAGGATGTTGCACGCTATTTTGAGTATCTCGTCCTAGAGCGAGATTTATCGGCATCGACCTGTCGCGTGTATTGGGGGGCTCTGCGTTTTCTTTATGAGAAGGTTCTGGATCAACCCACCACGATGCGCAAGGTGGTGTTGCCAAAACGAGGGCAGCGTTTGCCGGGACTATTAAGTGCGACAGAGGTCAGTACGCTGGTGTCGGCAACCGATAATCTTAAACATCGTTCGTTGCTTTGTACGTGCTACGGCTGTGGCCTGCGTGTCAGTGAATTAGTCAGCTTGCGTGTCAAGGATATTGATGGTGAGCGGCGTGTACTGCGTGTCGAGCAGGGAAAGGGTAACAAGGATAGGGATGTTGATCTGTCCGAAGCGACACTGGGTTTATTGCGCCGTTACTGGTCACAGTACCGTCCGACAGATTGGTTGTTTCCCAACGACAATACAGGTAAAGCGTTGAGCGTCAGTACGCCGCAGAAGGTGTATATCCAGTGCAAGCAGGCGGCAGGTATCGAGAAGCGTGGTGGTATTCATGCTCTACGGCACGCATACGCCACTCATCAGCTTGAGGCCGGCATGCCCGTTCATAAGCTGCAGCGCTTACTTGGGCACCGCAGTCTAGAGTCGACGATGCGCTACGTGCACTATGTGTCAGAGCATCAGGCTGGCACCAGTACTAACGTGGATCTGATTGCAGAACTGGGTCTGGAAACATGAACAGCCAGCGGTGCGATCTGCAGAGCATACTGGGACGAAGTGATATCGGTGCGCTTAATCCGAGGCAGCGCCAGGTTGTGTCACATGTGACCAGCTGCCGGACGGCGGTGCTTGGTGGTATGCGCTGGGGATGCGAGCGTTGCGAGCATCATGAGACGCACTTCCACAGTTGCCGTGATCGGCATTGCCCAAAGTGCCAGCGCAAGCAATCGGTTGAGTGGCGTGAGCGACAACGTGCACACGTTCTGCCGGTGACTTATCATCACGTCGTATTCACGTTACCCAGTGCTCTCAATGGTTGGGTAGGCCTGCATCCGGAGCTGATCTATCGGACACTGTTTAGCTGCGTCTGGAGCACGTTGGCAGCATTCGGTGCTAATCCCAAACGTCTCAACGGGCAGATCGGTATGAGCTGTGTGTTACATACTTGGGGAGAGGCTCTGACACGCCATGTACATCTGCATTGCCTGGTTCCCGGTGGAGCACTCGGTGCAGACGGTCAGTGGCACGCCGCTCGAAGTCATTATCTGTTTCCAGTGCGAGCGTTGTCTCGTCGCTTTCGAGGATCAATGGTCGGGACGTTAAGAGTGGCAGCGGCAAAGGGTCAGTTACATCGTGTTACTCGAGATGGGGAGATAGATACTGTGCTTGATCAGTTGATGCAATCGGAATGGGTTGTTTATTCAAAAGCCTGCCCTGGACGCGCCGAGCAAGTCGTGGACTACCTTTCACGCTACAGCCATAGAATCGCTATCAGTGATGAGCGGAAAAGCTCGAGTGTTCTTTCACGCTCTTCAACGCTTAAGGCACGAGACTGCTTGCACTGTTTGCGAGATCGTTTGGCCTGTTTCTGCTCATCAGTTAATTCACCTCGGTTGCGACGCCAGTAGAGAGTGCTACGGTTAATGGCTAATGCGTCGCAGGCTTGTGCCAGCGGAATATCTGCTGGCCGACTATCGATCAACAAATTCATCGATCGCTCCCACTGCTCGTCAGATCGAGCATCGCCAATGCTTTTTTTTGGAGTGCAAGACAGCCATTAGCGATGGCTAATTGTTTTTCCAATTTTGTGTTCTGCTTTCGCAATTGATCAATTTCACGCTGCTCAGCAGAGACCTTCGATTTAGGTCCAGGTGCAGATTTGCTCAGGCCAGCAACGCCATTGTCCTTGAGTTCTTCCCGCCACTGTTTTAACTGGGCGTTGTAGAGGCCTTCCTTGCGAAGTAATGGCCCTAGCTCGCCATGCGCACAAGCATCAGCCAGTTCGATAATTTTGATCTTGTACTCGGGAGGAAAAATTCTGCGGCCACGCTTCTCAAGCTTTGGGTCTGGTGTTACTTTTGAGTCTGGAAGTTCTTCTGTTACCGGCTTTGGCATCGTCTTAGTTCCTGCAGTCAAGCCCTTGAAATATATGTTAACTCAGACTGGGTCTGTCTAACTGCAGGTTGACACACAGGGAACCCGTCACTTGACACTTCCATCCCGCCGCTGCCGCTCTGGTCTGTCAGTGTCAAGTGCGGGTTAACGCCGCTGTTAAAGTTCCGAACCGATTTTCTCGCAAGTGGTAGCAATTTCTTGGGCATGGCTTGACAGGGATTTCGCATATGTATAATATTGTATACATATATGAAATCACTCTATTTCGAAGGATCGAGCCTGGAGGACTTACGCGAACTGCCGAAAGAGGCTCGCAGAGCGTTGGGGTTTCAGCTGGAAAGGTTACAGGCGGGGTATGAACCGAAAAACTGGAAAACTCTTTCCAAGCTGAGTAAAGGGATTACCGGAGTTCGTGAAATCCGCGTAGAAATTGAAACTAATATTTATAGATCTGCCTACGTGACAAAATTGGGCGAGCGCATAGTCGTGCTGCACTGTTGGAATAAAAAAACAAATAAAACGGCTTCATCAGATATCAAGCTTATTGAAGATAGATACAAATCAGCGAAGGCGAAATTCCCATGAAAAAAATAAACGGATCTATTCTTGAAGAGCTGGCGGACGATCCAGCCGATGCGATGCAACTTCGTCTGAAATCAAAATTAATGAATGCGATCATTAACTACATTGATGAAAACGAGCTTACTCAGGGAACAGCAGCAGAAATAATGGAGGTCCAGCGCACTCGAGTGAATGATGTGTGTAATGGGCGCATAGACAAGATGTCAATCGATGCTTTGGTGGCTATGGCTGCACGACTCGGGTTGGACCCTCTTCAATCTGCGGCATGACTCGTCAATAACGCGCTTATTTCAGTGTTATAGAAACGGAACTTTAACAGTACGCTGAAGCTGTCATTTGACCCTGCCACGCCTGCGCTGTCGCTCCAGCGCGTCAGCCTCAAACGCACCTTAGCGCTGTGTTCGGTTTCGATAGGAAATATAATTTGTAAACTATGTTCTTAAAGAGGAGCCGAGTAGACAGATACTAAGGAATACAGCAGCTCGGTATGATGAGCAGTCATTATTCGGCACCGCGCTCCTTGTTCACTCTGTGTTGCATGAAGTAGAAGCACCGTGTAATTACTTAGACGTGTTATGGAGCAAGATTTCAGTGCGCCAAAGGTTAAGAAGCAATTCGCTGGCTACTCCGCGTTGATGTTTCCTGTAATATATTGTGATCATCACACCGATGATGAAAAAGGCACTGGTTTTCTGGATGGGATATACAGATAAACAGCGTAATAGATCAAGCGCTGTTTGAAAGCAGTTATTCGCTTAGAATATTGCACTTATCAGTCTGTTCAAATATAAAATGATTATTTTTTGATGACGTTTGTTCTTGTGATCGAGTTATTCAGGCAATACCGCATTAGTAAACACATTAACCACAAAATATTAAAAATAGTGTTCAGCTTTAAGACAGATGTTAGATGACAAAAATTTCCGAGATGTTGATTGCTATTTCTGGTGATCTATTAAAAAGCCCGGATAACCTAACGGAAATGCAAGCTCATCTAGACATAGCAAAGCACGCATGGAATCTAGCGATTATGCCGGTGGAAAAAGAAAAACATGAATTGCAAGCGTTTTTAAAGAAGCAAGAGCCATACGCACCAAGCGCGGAAGCGTTGAAAGGGTTGGAATGGGAGTACAAACGTATTATCAAGCAAAAGCGGAAATTATATCCAGCGGTTCTGAGTGAGATTAAACATGCTGAGGCTGTTGAGACAAGCAAAGACAACTACATTATTAGGGCTTTTTTTGTTTAACGGAATATATTCGATGAGCAGAAAAACGAATAACAAAGCTGCTTGTGTTCCTATAGACTACGCGGCGCATCGTGGTGTCGCTACGTAACCATTTTATTCGGCTGTTACCATGCGTGTAGACAGGACAGACGTACCGTTGGCGCAAAGTTCGAGGCACCGACCGAACAAAGCATTGCACCTGTCATTAGACATTGTCCTCCCGTCGCTGCCGCTCTGGTCGGACAATGTCAAATGCAGGTGAATGCGGCTGTTATATTTTATCGACACATTTCCGCTGTGCTAATACCGTTACTCCAAACTCAGAACAGTCCTCCGATTTCCACGCGGCCTATGCCAATTGTTATGTGAGTTGACATATTCAGTCTTGAGTGGTATGAATAAGTCATACTTGTTGAGGGGGAGGGCTAGTACGATGGGAAATGCAGTAAAAAGAACAATTTCACTACCTGCTGATCTCGC
>Ga0209185_1000090_pt1 | contig 137957 bp, 114 predicted proteins | sample SidtaG_2_FD_187425 | JGI IMG/M metagenome (GOLD analysis project Ga0209185, IMG submission 187425) | Marine algal microbial communities from Sidmouth, United Kingdom - Sidmouth_Asex2 metaG (SPAdes) (version 2) | ecosystem: Host-associated > Algae > Red algae > Unclassified | place: Sidmouth... | reverse complement strand
ACCCATTTTCCGATAGTTGAATAACCAACGCCCATTGCTTTAGCTGCTTCTTCATGGGTGTAACTATTATCAACAACAAGTTGTGCGGTTTCTAATCTAAATTCAGGGCTGAAATTGGGTTTCTTGGATTTTGTCATTGTGTCACCTAATTGTTTATGAGGTGTATATTAACACCTCTAAGTAGGTGGCCAAATTAACTATGCCACTTCATACATTAACCTCTAACTTAATTAGTGGTTTATTGTTAATGTTAGAAAGGCCTTTTTCTATTGGCGATATATCTATTATCATTCAAGCGCTCTGAAACGAGCATTTTGATTGGTAACGGGTATAGCTGTTTAAAGGAATAGATTTTAGATGAGAATATTAATATTAACGTTGGGTTCGCAAGGCGATGTTCAGCCTTATGTTGCTTTAGCTAAAGGTTTAAAAAGTAAAAAACATAATGTAGCTATTTGTACCTCATTACATTTTAAAGCGTTTATTAAAACTCATGATATTGAATACCAATTTATGAATAATGGCTTTGTTGAGCTCATTAACCACCAAAGCAGTAAAACGATATTAGATGGCGCCAGCAATTTTTTTCAAAAAGTCTATAGCTTATTTACAGTGTTATCTTTAAGTAAAAAGTTAATGAAAGAGATATTTGTAGATACTTGGCAAGCGGCTAAAAATACTAAGCCCGATGTAATTATTGCTCACCCTAAAGTACTTTCTGCTAACCATATAGCTGAAAAGTTAGATATTCCAATAATAATCGTTTCTCCTATACCCACTTTTGAGCCTACCTTGGAATTTCCGTTGGTTGGTTTACCTGCATTTTCTTTTTTAACGCCATCTCAAGCAAAATGGTATAACAAAGTTAGTTATAAACTAACGAAAAAAGCACACCACGCTTTTGATAAATCAATTAATGTTTTTCGAAAAGAACAACTAGATTTACCGCCTTGCAATCCTGCATCATCACCTTTAACCGATCATCACAATCAGCCCATAGTGCACTTACACGTTTTTAGCCCTGAAGTATTACCTAAACCCAAAGACTGGCGTGAGCAAGCACATGTTACTGGCTATTTGTTTTTAAATAATACGACTAGCTGGCAACCACCACAGCATTTAAACGATTTTCTACTAGCGGGTGATGCCCCTATTTATATTGGCTTTGGTAGTATGGTAGGTGGTAATGCAAAACAATTAGGTCACCTTATTTTACAAGCGGTTACGAAGGCAAATTGCCGAGTTATTATTGCTAAAGGTTGGGGTGGTGTTGAATTTGATGATCAAGAAGTTAATGATGGCGAACTTAATCACAGCAAAACAAGTAGCGGTGAAATAAAAAATATTTGCATTATAGATTCAGCGCCGCATGACTGGTTATTTCCGCAAGTATCAGCAGTGGTTCATCATGGTGGAGCAGGTAGTACAGCCGCAGGCCTAAAAGCAGGAAAGCCAACACTAATATGCCCATTTTCAATGGATCAGCCTTTTTGGGGTAAAAGGGTAGAAAACTTAATGGTTGGCTTACCCGCTATTCACCAGCGTAAGCTAACCGTTAATAATTTAGCTGAGGCATTAATTGAATTAACTAGTAATCAACTAATAAAGAGCAACGCTAAAGCGATGGGGATAAAAATTAGCGCTGAAAATGGAGTTCAACAAGCGGTTGATATTATTGAAAAAGCGCTTAGCTAACCTAAAAATAAAATTTAACCAACGGTTATTGCTAAAACACAAAAGGTGACCCAGCGATATTTATAAAAAGCCAGCGCCACTTATCTACTATAACCAGCATTATAAGCTAATGATTATGCCCAGTAGGCGATATATTTTCACCTTTGCTGTTGTAAAACCCTTGTGGGCTGTGGTCGATAAAACCTAAATTAATCATATTAAGCAAAAATGGATCTGACTCATTATCACCAATATCAGCATAATCAGTGCTTTGATAGTTATAGCGTTTTTCAAAAAATTGTTCTACTGCACTCTGTAACGGTTCAACCTTTTTTAGTTGCCATGTTTTGGTATGTTCACCTTGCGTTACAATTAAACTTTTCACTAAGTTTAATTGAGGTAACCAACTTAATTGAACCACAAAATTATCTTTTTTTAAGTGATATTCTTCTTGTTGATAACAACCACTGCCACCTTGAGTAATTAAGTCCATTTCTTTAATTTGTTCATGGGTGATTAGTTGATATTTTTTTTGCCAATTAACTGATCTTTTTAGCTCAGTAGGTTGATATTCAATCACTCTTTTTTGGCTTTCAAAATAACGATTTAATGCCACTTGTTGATTAGGGTATTTAACCCAAATGTCTATTATATTTTTACCAGGAAACTGATAAGCGACTTGCGCATTATTACGCACTAAGGTGAATGCGGTTGTTTTTGTTTGATGATCGTGTTGATTGCTTTTAGTCGTTTTTAATTCAAGTGCTGAGCTAAGGTTTGAACTAATACCTGAATCAATATCCGACTCAATGTTATAGTCGGCTTGTATAATCGATGAATTAATATCACACGTCTTGGCAACTGGACTCGTGTTAGTTAAATTATTGTTAGGCAGATTATTGTTAGACAAATTACTGCTAGACAAATTACCTTTAGGTAAGTCAGCTGCCAAAGCATGGGCTGAATACAAGAAAGTTGAAGCTGTAAATAGCAGAATTGATAATGACCTTAATAGCATCTTAGAATTTATCGAAATTTTTGTAAATATGTTTACAAATGTTGTTATTAGCTTAATCATTGAATTTTATACCTACAGTTTTATATGAATTTTCATGTACTTTACACTAAAAATAAAAGGCTGGATTATGCTCCAACCTTTATTTACTGCTTACCCTCATGAATATACCCGTTACTAATCAAAATGCTCGTTTCAGAGTGCTTGAGCATCAATTTTTATAGGAAGTAATTCAAGGCAATACTTTATTGTAATCGTTGTTCCCTTATAAAAAGTATTAACAATGAAGTCATCTTTTAAAGCAATAAACGCTCAAGCGCTTCTTCGATGGGTCTAAAAACAATTTATTCGTCGTTATTAAGTGTAGTCATGTTTCTACAGGGATGTAGAGCATTAGGGTAACGCAGGAGCAGTTACCGAGAATAACCATGACATAAACTTAATGCCTTGCATACATGGATGTCTGTACTTAGATTTCGTCTGGAACTTGAAATCTGTGCTTAAATTGTTTTTAGCTCCCACTAAAACCTGCATTTTGAATGGTAACGGGTATAAAACATTATTGAGGGCAAAGATTATTTCATTGCTGTTTCAGCGTGTTGAACTAAGTTTCCTGCATAATCCATTACATGAAAAATTAAGCTTTGCTCATTAGTTCCTGTTATCAAATGTGCTCCTGGTCCCATAGCGTAAACACCTACGTCTTCACCCGCATGCGTTTCAGAACCCATAGGTACAAGCGATTCTTGGTGATAACCAGGTGTAGTGGTATCTACATCTGTTAAATCGTGACGACCTGCAGCAATGCCAAGGCTGTAACTTACATCGGCATTAGTTTCAGTTATCAAGTTTTTAAAACCATTACCGTTGGTATAGCCTAATGTGGTGTATGGTAAGCCGTCAGCTGCTTTAGAAGGCGTTGTTTTACCTACACCAACCACTTTACCTAATATTGGGTTACCACGTTTTGGGTAGCCTGCAATGGTAAATACATGGCTGTGATCAGCAGTTACAATAATCAACGTTTCAGCAGAATTAGTATTTTTAACAGCTTCTTCAACTGCTTTTGCAAACTCAATAGTGTCAGTTAAAGCATTGTAAGCACTACCAGCATGGTGACCATGGTCAATTCGACCAGACTCTACCGTTAAGAAAAAGCCTTTTTCGTTATTGTCTAAAATATCAATAGCTTTGCTCGTCATTTCGGATAAAGACGGTTCACCAGCAATATCATTAACACGGTCAGCTTCATATGCCATATGTGATTCATTAAATAAACCAAATACTCGCTCGGTTGAATTAGCATTTAATGCAGAAAAACCTGCTTGGTCCATAACATAGTTACCACTAGGGTAAAAAGCTTGCCATTCAGCCGTTAAATCACGACCGTCAGTGCGGTCGCCTTCAATTGCGCTAGCCGCATCTGTGCTGTTAAAAGTGGCATCTTTAGGTAAAAAGTGACGACGTCCACCACCAAGCACTACCTCAAGGCCATCTACATTTAAGCCCGTAAATTTAGCTTCTAAGTTTGTTTCAAAATTAACTAATTGTGAGGCTATATCTTCGCAACCTGCGGTTACAGCATCTGCTGGCATGTCTGATACATCTTCCCAGTTTCTGTCTGCTGATTTTGCATACGTTGCAGCTGGTGTAGCATGAGTAATACGTGCAGTTGAAATAACGCCGGTTGATTTACCTGCTATTTCAGCCAGCTCTAGTGCGGTTACTAATTCGTTACCTGACACCGTGCTACAATTGCCACGTTCAATGGCTTCAGCAACACCAATAACGCCAACATCAGTTTTTACACCTGATATCATTGCTGTCATGGTGCCAGCAGAATCAGGTGTTTGTGAATCAACGTTGTAAGTTTTAGCAAAACCTGAAAATGGGAATTTATCAAAACTTAGCTCATGCTCTTCACCCATTTTACCTAGTTGCTGTCCGGCTAAAATACGCGCTGCGGTTACTGTTGAAATACCCATACCGTCACCAATAAATAAAATAACGTTTTTAGCTTTACCTCGGGCATTTTCTATCGCTTTAGCTCGTATTTTAGCTGTAGCCACTTGGTCAGCTGCTGCGGTATACCAAGGGTTTGACACCGTTTTAACGATAGCTGCACCAGTTACTTCATTAATGGTATTTGAACAAACATACTTTGTTGAAGTGACTTCAGTTACATCAAGTATATTGTCGTTGTTACTATCTAAACCTGAATCTATTTGAACACCGCCATTTGCACAGTTTGTATTGCCTTTAGCCAATGTTGTTTGATTTACTAAGCTATTTAAACCATTTGCGCCATCTGTTCCATTTGCGCCATTTTTACCGTCATTACTATTACATCCTGCTAATGCTACAAGCACAGATAATGAGACTAATTTTAAAGATTTCATTGTGTTTGCCTTACTTATTAGGAATTAAATTAAGTGATTGGTTAATTAAGTGAAAAACGACACTTTGTTCAATAGTTCCTTGAGCTAAATGTGCTCCTGGGCCCTTTGCGTGCAATGAAATATCTTCACCGGCATGTGTTTCAGAACCTAAAGGTATTAAAGCTTCTTGATGAAAACCTGATGAAGTTGTATCAACATTCGTTAAATCATGACGACCCGCAGCATTATCTTCACCGTAGGTAGCGTCTGCATTAGTTTCATCCATCAAGTTTCTAAAACCTAAACCATTGGTGTAACCTAATGTGGTGTAAGGCATGCCGTCTGCTGCTTTAGAAGGTTCTGTTTTACCAACACCAACTACTTTACCTAAAATAGGATTACCACGTTTTGGATAACCAGCAATAGTGAATACATGGCTGTGATCGGCAGTCACTAAAATAAGTGTTTCTTCTGGGTTTGTAGAATCAACCGCTGCTTGAACTGCTTTAGCAAACTCAATGGTATCGGTTAAAGCATTGTAAGCACTACCGGCATGGTGACCGTGGTCAATTCGACCTGATTCAACCACTAATAAAAAGCCTTTATCGTTATTATCTAAAACATCAATTGCTTTAGTAGTAAGCTCGGTTAACGAAGGTTCGCCAGCAATATCATTAGCGCGATCAGCTTCGTACTGCATATGAGATTCGTTAAATAAACCTAAAACACGTTCTGTTTTACTTGCATCAAGTGCGTCAAAACCTGCTTGGTCAATTACGTAGTTACCTTTAGGGTAAGTTGCTTGCCATTCAGCTGTTAAATCGCGGCTATCAGTACGGTCACCTTCAATAGCACTTGAAGCATCTGCACTGTTAAAAGCAGCGTCTTTAGGTAAGAAATGACGACGACCGCCACCCATGACTACTTCTAAACCATCAATATTCGTACCTGGAAAACGCATTTCTAAGTTTTTCTCAAAGTTAACTAATTGAGACGCTATATCTTCACAACCTGCAGTTACAGCAGCTTCTGGCATATCAGAAATATCTTCCCAGTTTCTGTCTGCTGATTTAGCATAAGTTGCTGCTGGTGTGGCATGAGTAATTCGGGCAGTTGAAATAATACCTGTAGATAACCCTTTTATTTCTGCAACTTCAATCGCGGTAATTAACTCATTACCTTGTGCTGTAGTGCAATCGCCGCGCTGTACATTTGCGTCAACACCTATAACGCCAACATCAGTTTTAACACCTGAAATCATCGCCGTCATAGTGCCAGCAGAATCAGGCGTTTGAGCATCAACGTTATAAGTTTTAACTTGCGCTGAATAAGGAAAAGTTTCAAAACTCAAATAACCTTCCTCACCTGAGTTACCTTGCATTTGCCCATCTAAAATACGTGCTGCCGTTAAGGTAGAAATACCCATACCATCGCCAACAAATAAAATAACGTTTTTGGCTTTATCGCGTGTAGTTTGTTTAGTTTTATTAATAACTGTTTGTTTTGCTTCGCTATACCATAGACTGTCTTTTTGTACTGCAGGAAGTACATCAGCAGTTGCAACTGCTGATAATAACAATGATGATAAAGCCGATACTGAAACCCAAGATGAGTTCATCGCTTATTCCTTTTTGAAAAATGATAATGAGTTAAAAGCTAGAAAATAATGTTGATTTAAGTCGGGAAGAGAATAAGCGAGATATATGACAAAACAGCAAAGGTAATATGAAACTGAGGTAACAATTTTATGGCAGATATATGACAAACCTGATTAACTAGCACTCATAAAAATAGTTTAAAAATTAATTAAAGCCAAAAATAAAAACATAATGAAAAAACCAAAAACTCACTTAACAGCCAATGATTTAACGTTAACCTCTTCTTCATTTGGTTTTTTAAAATCAGGCAAAGAAGCGCAATTATTTACCTTAAGCAATAACCAAAACATAAAAATAAACATAACCAATTATGGAGCAGCTATTGTCGCTATAAACACACCAGATAAAAATGGTGAAATTGCCGATATTGTATTGGGTTACGATACAATTGCAGGCTATGAAAACGATTCTGATTATTTAGGCGCTATTATTGGTCGATATGCTGGCCGTATAAGAAATGGGCGAGTTAAGGTAAACAAACTAAACTTAACGCTTTCATTAAACCACGAAAATAGTCAATTACATGGTGGCAACCAAGCCTTAAACAAACAACTATGGCAAGCTAATACTGAAACGTTAACAGACAAGATAACACTAACTTTAACGCATACCTCACCAGACGGAGATAATGGTTTTACTGGCGAGGTTAAATTTTGCATTAAATATTCACTTAATAACAAAAATGAATTTAACGTTGAATACTTTGCCTCAACCAATAAAACAACCATTATCAATTTAACGCAACACAGCTATTTTAATTTAGCAGGCCATGATCAAGGTAATGTTTTAAGTCACCAAGTACAATTAAATGCTAATTATTTTTTACCAATGGATGAACAAGCATATCCCATGGGTGAAAAAACTTCGGTAAGCCATACGCCACATGATTTTACTACACTCACTTCTTTATCATCAGCGATGGTTGAATCAAACCAGCAAATAAAAATAGCTAAAGGTTACGATAATTATTGGTTGGTAAATCTATCTAAACCCATTCAAAATTTACAAGAGTATGTGGCAAGAGTAGTTGAACCTATTTCAGGGAGGCAACTAACACTATATTCTGATCAACCTAGTGTTATTTTATATACAGGTAATTATTTAAATGCCGACTCAAAAGTAAGCAGTGAAAGTTTAGTGGGCAGTAACTTAAACAAAACTATTAGTATTAATGTAATTGATAAACCCCAAGGTAAAAACAAGACAACTTATCAAGCTCAACAGGGATTATGTTTAGAGCCTCAACGTGCCTTTGATCATTCAATTTCAAGTAATAATTATCAGGCTTTTGCAAGTTGCTTATTAACACCTGAGCAACCCTTTTATAGTAAAAGTATTTATGTGTTTGATGTAATAAAAAAGCGCTAGTTCAGTTTTACCCTCGACTAGCGCTTTAATAAGCTTTAATTTTCAAGAAACTTTAATTAACTTACTTCTGCTGAATTAACATTAGGTAAGCGCTAGTTAAGTTTTAAGACCGCGCTAACGCCATCAAAAAGTACATTTAAAAGTTATGGTTATCTACCACCAAACATGCCACCCATACCACCACCGCCACCCGGAGGCATCATGCCTTTCATGCTACGCATCATTTTTTGCATGCCACCTTTAGCTGACATTTTTTTCATCATTTTTTGCATTTGGGTAAACTGTTTCAATAACTTATTTACGTCTTGAATTTGTGTACCTGAACCTAAGGCAATACGGCGTTTGCGCGAGCCTTTAATAATTTCTGGACGCTGGCGTTCGCCTGGAGTCATAGAGTTGATCATCGCCTCCATTCGAATAGTAATTTTGTCGTCCATTTGACCTTTAACTTGTTCAGACATATTACCCATTCCCGGTAATTTATCCATTAAGCCCATCATGCCACCCATATTTTGCATTTGCTTGAGTTGGTCTCGAAAATCTTCTAAATCAAAGCCTTTACCTGACTTAACTTTTTTAGCTAATCTTTCTGCTTGTTTCCTATCAACTTTTTGCTCTACTTCTTCGATAAGCGATAACACATCGCCCATACCTAAAATACGTGAAGCTATACGATCAGGGTGAAATGGTTCTAACGCGTCAGTTTTTTCACCAACACCCATAAACTTAATGGGTTTACCGGTAATATGACGTATGGATAATGCGGCACCACCTCGAGCATCACCATCGGTTTTAGTTAGTATTATACCGGTTAGTGGCAGTGCATCACCAAAAGCTTTGGCGGTATTTGCCGCATCTTGACCGGTCATTGCATCAACAGTAAATAAGGTTTCAACTGGGTTGATAGCGCCGTGCAAGTCTTGTATTTCGGTCATCATGTTTTCATCAACATGTAAGCGACCTGCGGTATCAACAATAACCACATCAAAAAAGTTAAGTTTAGCGTGAGCTATTGCCGCATTACCTATATCAATGGGTTTTTGAGAAATGTCGCTCGGGAAGAATTCAACATTAACCTCTGCGGCTAAAGTTTCGAGTTGTTTGATAGCCGCTGGTCGGTATACATCAGCACTAACAACTAATACTTTTTTCTTTTCGCGTTCAGTTAAAAATTTAGCTAATTTAGCAACAGAGGTAGTTTTACCTGCACCTTGAAGACCAGCCATTAATACTACAGCCGGTGGAACCGCTTTTAAATTAAGCGCTTCGTTTACTTCGCCCATGGCAAGTTCGAGTTCTGATTGAACTATTTTTACAAAAACTTGACCTGGCGTTAGGCTTTTAGATACGTCTTGCCCTACTGCGCGTTCTTTTACTTTGGTGATAAATTCTTTAATTACCGGTAAAGCAACATCGGCTTCAAGCAAAGCCATACGTACTTCACGTAATGTATCTTTTATATTATCGTCAGTTAAACGACCTCGGCCGCTAATATTTTTAAGTGATTTAGTTAATCGATCAGAAAGATTTTCAAACATGAAGTGCTCTATATATTACGGATGTCACAAATTACTTTGTATTATACCTGCTGAACAAATAAGCGAAAGGGTAATGTTTATAAAAGTAAACGTTCATACTCAGGTAAATTTTTGTGCTAATAAATAAAAGTAGTGAACATATACCCGTTACCAATCAATATGCTCGCTGTAGGGCATATTGATTGGTAACCAGTGTAACTAAGCAAAAATTATGGGCTATTTAATGATAAGTTAACGATTAGTTATGGCGTACTATGATCAATCTGATAGAATCGTTACCTTAGGAATAGTTCTTATTTGCTTTTATAGAACCCTTTTTTAGCGTGGAGTACTTTGTGAGTTTACCGGATATTTTATCAATTACAGCGGCCTTTAGTTATTTATTAGCCGCATTTATTACTGTAACCACATTATTCACTCCTAAAGGACCTAATATAGTTTTGATACTATTTTTAGGGTGTATGGGTATTATTTGTCATGCTATGACCAGTACAAGCCACTTAATTTTTTCAACACATGTACTTAACTTTAGTTTACCTAACGTCGTTTCTTTAGTGAGTTTAATTATTACCTTAAGTATTTCAGCGGTGGCACTAAAATATAAAGTTAATTTATTATTACCGGTTGTTTATAGTTTTGCAGGGTTTTGGCAATTAGTGTTGTTTTTTATTCCTGAAGGACACGAAAACCCCATTATTTCAGATCAAATAAGTGTAATAAGCCATGTAAGTTTATCGCTTATTGCATATTGTGTTTTAGTTATTGCGACCTTGTATGCCTTTCAAGTGTCTTATATTAATTACAAATTAAAAAATAAAAATTTAACCGCAGTGAGTCATTTACCGCCCCTAATGCAAGTTGAAGGGCAACTTTTTATGTTATTAGCAATGGGAACATTGTGTTTGAGCTTAAGTTTGTTGATAGGATTTATTTTTTTAGATCACTTTTTCTCAGTTAATAACGCGCATAAAACAATCTTTTCATTTTTAGCACTGATTGCCTATATTGTTATTTTGTGGGGGCACTTTAAACGAGGTTGGAGAGGTCATAGGGTGCTTATATTTACTATTATCGCCACTTTTTTATTAACATTAGCTTATTTTGGTAGCAGATTTGTTAAAGAGTTTATATTACAATAGCATTCAAATAACTGCGGTTAGCTTAGTCGTAAATAACTAAACCCCGTATTTTTTAACCCACATAGGATCCACTCCTTGGATAACATATCAACTGAAACACTTTTTATCATTTTAAGTGTTTTGATACTCGTTTCTGCATATTTCTCAAGTTCTGAAACCGGCATGATGTCTATTAACCGATATCGTTTGCGTCACCTCGAAAAGCAAAAACACCGCGGAGCTATACGTGTTAGTAAGCTTTTAGCTACTCCTGACAAACTAATAGGTTTAATATTAATAGGTAATAATTTAGTTAATATTTTTGCCTCGTTAATTGCCGGTATTATCGCTGAACGTTTATATGGCGATGCCGGTATTTTTTACGCTGGTTTACTTTTAACCTTTGTCATTTTAATTTTTGCAGAAGTTACTCCTAAAACACTTGCTGCCTTGTATCCGGAAAAAATAGCTTTTCCTAGCTCTATCATTTTAAATGTGCTGCTCAAATTTTTATATCCCTTTGTATTAGCGGTAAATTGGCTTACTAATGGTATTTTAAAAATTGTGGGCATTAGCTCCGAACAAAGAGAGCAACACACACTAAGCTCTGAAGAGTTGAAAACTGTAGTAAATGAAGCTGGATCTTTATTACCCAAACGTGATCAAGGCATGTTAGTGAGTATTTTAGAATTAGAAAAAGTCACCGTTGAAGATATTATGATCCCTCGTAGTGAATTACAGGGCATTGATATTAATGACGACTGGAAAATTATTCAAAAACGATTAACCCAAGCCAATCATACCCGAGTATTATTATACCGTGACACAATTGATGATGTAGTGGGATATATCCATATGCGTGACGCACTTAAATTATTGTCAAAAAATCAATTTACCAAAGCGACATTGGTGAGAGCTGTTAAAGAACTTTATTTTATTCCTGAAGGCACCACACTCAATGTGCAATTATTAAAATTTCAGCATGCTAAAGAACGATTGGGTTTAGTGGTTGACGAATATGGCGATATTCAAGGTTTAGTAACGCTTGAAGATATTTTAGAAGAAATAGTGGGAGATTTTACTACCACCATGACCCCTGCGGCGAGCGAAGAAGTTAATTTACAACCTGACGGCAGTTACCTTGTAGATGGTAGTGCGAATATCAGAGATATCAATAAAGAAATGTCTTGGAATTTTGCTTCTGACGGTCCTAAAACCCTCAACGGTTTAATTATCGAACATTTAGAAGATATTCCAGAAGCTAATTTAAGTGTTAGAGTATCAGGCTATCCGTTGGAAATTATTGAAGTAAGCGACAATATGATCAAAACCGTGCGCATTATGCCGGAGTTTTATAATTTAAATGATAATGAAGAGGACTAACATTATTATCGCTAAATTTAATAGCTAAGTACTTACTTGATAAAACACCCAGTAAATTACTCTGCCAAATACATATACTCGTAACCATTCAAAATACAGGTTTGTGTGGGAACTAAAAAATTAAGTTAAAACTCAAGGTTGTTCATTTGTTTATAAAATACACCACACTACTTTTAGTGCTGATTTCTTTAAGCGCATGCACTACCTTACCTCCTAAAAATCCAGAAAACATATGTAGTATTTTTAATGAGCATACTCATTGGTACTTCGCTGCTAAGCGCGCACAAGAGAAATGGGGCGTGCCCATACATATTCCTATAAGCATAATGTATCAAGAAAGCTCTTTTAAAGCAGATGCTCTACCCCCCATGGACTATTTTTTAGGCTTTATACCTATTGGGCGCGTAAGTTCTGCATACGGATATTCTCAAGCTAAAACGATGACATGGAACGACTATAAAAAAGAAACTGGCAACAGTGGAGCTGATCGTGACGACTTTGAAGATGCGATAGATTTTATGGGCTGGTTTATTTATAAGTCTCAGAAAATAAATAAAACATCAAAGTGGGATGCTTACAATCAGTATTTAAATTATCACGAAGGCTGGGGTGGTTTTAAACGTAAAAGTTATTATAAAAAAAAATGGTTAATGGCAGTGTCTCGTAAAGTCGAGAAACGCGCTAAACGTTATGGTGCTCAATTAAAAAAATGTGAAGCATCGTTTACACAAAGCTGGTGGTCTCGGCTATTTTCCAGTAATTAATAAACCAATACTGCCGATTAAACTAAATAAAAGCCTAAAACTGAGAATTTAATAACCGTACGATTTTTTTTATTAATGTTCACGATTTAACTTACTTTAAATCTTTTTACCCTTTTTATAAGCATACATTAGTTAGCATTTATCCTGCCAATAGCATTGTTTTATTAATAAAATTATCGCAACCTCGTGCTAATTAAGTTGGTAAAATTCATCTCAAAAAAACTTCATAAAATTACAAAAAATTGTTTGCATAATCAGAGGTCACAAATTCATTGGGCTTGCTTTTGTTATCCACAGAAATTGTGGAAAATTACTAAAGGTGAAATGACCTGTGGATAACTCTGTTATTAACTTATTCTAAGACTGTCATTATCCACATTATATATGTTTTTCTTTTTAAAATAAGCACTTAACTAATCAAACTTTAGTGATCCAAGTCGTTTGTATAAGCTTATAAAAAGTGGCATTTTAAGGTGAAAAACGTCTAAAAAATTAGACTTATAAGTAGGGTAAATTAATTAAAAAAAATTTTCCCTTTATGTATTAATTAGCGCGAAACATTAATTTAATATTATGAGTAAATTGATCCATTTTTATTGCCCCTTTTCGCATGAAACGTTGAGTGTATTTTAACCATACTTTTGCCCATTTATGCTCTAAACTTAAAATAGCTAACCCAACAGGGAGAAATAAAAATGCAGGCCCTGGTAATACAATAAAAACAGCTCCTATCAAGGTTAATAGCCCACCAAAAAGTGTAATTACACCATACTTTAGTTTTTTAAACATACTTTACTGCCCTACTTAGATTGATTTCAATGACGCTAATAACAAAGCGCTACTTTATGGTACAAAGCAATATTAAGACCAAAAGCTATTTTATTAAAATTCAAAAACTTAAAGGATCCTAATAATTGGTTGAATTAACTATTACTTAGGATTTTTATATTGCTGTTCAAACATCTGTTGTTGAGCAGATTTATCTTCCATACAATAAGCAAATACTTGTGTTGTTTTAGGGCGAGCACATTGCTTAGGGCGCTGATAAAACATTAGCCATTCAAATTGTTTATTACCGCTATAACGCCCTTTTATGGAGAGATTACTGTTAGTAGAAAAAAAGTGTTGATTAGGTTGAAGGGGAATATTTTGAGTTGTGGTATTTTTTAGTTTTTGCTTAGTATTATATTTAATTTTAGCTTGAGTTTTTTTCTTATTTTTATATTTTTTTGTGGTTTTTATTTTATTATTTTTACAGTTCCACCAGTTCTTTCGAGCTAAATCTTCTTTTTTACGTAAACTAATGCTGCTTTTAAGGGTGTTACTTTGGCGTTGTTGAGATTGAATATTATCGAGTTTACTTAGATACTTTGCACATTTTTTTTGAGTTAAATTATTTGCAGCGTAAACCGATTGAGAGGTTGATAATGCTGTTACAACCAGTAACAGAACTTTAACGATAATAGTAATAGCAGAATAATTCCATTTCATTGCCAGTGCCTTTTTGTGTATTTTTTATACTGTAATCTTATTGAATACTGCTGTACAGTACAATTCATTACTGAATAAAAGTTAAATACATTTTTAAAAATCAGGACAGGACGTTCACTATGAAATACATTTTTTGTTTTATTTTCAACACCCTCTTTATAACCCTCCCTTTTATATTAATAGCAAATACGCCTCCTGAAATACAACTAGCGACAAAATATAATCTCAAACACAGTATTGATGAATACTGGATCAGTGAAAAACTTGATGGTGTTAGAGGATACTGGACTGGCACCGATCTACTCACTAAAAACGGTAATAGTTTAAATCCCCCCGATTGGTTTACTGCCCAATGGCCTAAACGACCTATTGACGGTGAACTATGGATAAATAGACATAAGTTTGAACAAATAATTTCTTGTGTTAAAAAAATAAAACCAACCGCATGTTGGGAAAAAATTCGCTTTATGATTTTTGACTTACCTGACAGTAAAGCTATTTTTACCCACAGAATTAACGATATTAAAAATGTAGTAAATACGGTTAACTCTCCCTATTTAAAAGAAATACCTCAATATAAATTATTTTCAATTGAAGCACTTAATCTTAAGCTCAATGAAGTCGTTAAACACCAGGGTGAAGGGTTAATGTTGCATTTTCAAAACGCATATTATCGTGTTGGTCGTAGCCCCGATATTATGAAATTAAAACCTTATCAAGATGCTGAAGCCATTGTATTAAGGCATATTGAAGGAAAGGGTAAATACCAAGGTTTATTAGGTGCTATTCAAGTAAGAACCGCTGATGATATTATTTTTAAAATAGGCTCAGGTTTTAGTGACAAAGAAAGAAAAAATCCACCCGCCGTTGGCGCTACTATTACCTTTAAATATAATGGTAAAACTCAAAGAGGTGTGCCAAAATTCGCGAGCTTTTTACGTATTAGAGAATAGGATAACGTTATAGTGGAGTTACACCTTTGGTTGTCGTTTGTCGTTATTTGTATTTTAGGTGCCTTATCTCCTGGTCCTAGTTTAGCTTTAGTTATAAAAAACACTATAAATGGCGGTGTTGCTAAAGGTTATGCTACAGCAATAAGCCATGGCTTAGGAGTGGCTTTGTATGCGGCTATAACAGCTACAGGCGTTGCCGTTATTATAGTAAATACACCGTCCTTATTTACTTTAATGCAATATGCAGGCGCGGCTTTTTTGTTTTACTTAGGGATAAAGTCTTTACTAAGTAAAAAATCGACTCTGTCTCCCATTGATAATACGGGGGTTGCTGCTCCTAATGTAAATGCTTGGCGAGACGGGTTTTTAATTGCTTTTTTAAATCCTAAACTGGCTATTTTTTTTATTGCACTTTTTAGTCAATTTTTGCACAGCGACTCCAGTGTGCAACAAAAAGTTATCATGACAGTTACCGTGGGCGTGATTGACGGGTTGTGGTATTGCTTAGTCGCTTTACTATTATCTAAAGGTAATATCATTAAGACGCTAAAAGAGAACAGCTACATTGTAGATAAAATTACCGGATGCTTTTTAATTGCACTAGCGATAAGAGTGATTATTTGATTTTTAATACAACTATTTGAAAGCTCATAGTACACCAAAATCTAATGCTTAACTTATTTGCTAAGCCAAATGAGTTAAGCCAAACTATCTAGTTTATTGGTTTGATAACGGGTATAAGTAAATAAAAGTACTTTTAATCCTTTACCTTGATGTGCTTCTTTAAATACCTCTGGCGTAGCTATTTTCTCTATAAATTGACAATCAGGGCACTCTTTTTCAACTTCAGCTAGTATAAATGACTCATCTAAATTGGGTGAATTTAAACATAAAATCACTTGTGCATTAGGTAACATTAATTGTGGGATTCTGCGAATAATTTTACTGTAATCCCTCTCAATATCGACACTGCCTTTTTGAAAAGATGGCGGATCACATATCAGTAAATCATAAGGTCCATGTTTTTTTAATCGACCGTAGGATTTAAATATATCAACACCTTCAAACTTTACTTTAATTGTATCGTGATTGTTAAGACGATGATTCTCTCGCCCTTTTGATAGTGGCGATTTACTAATATCAACATTAACAACTTTATTAGCTTCACCAGCAATAGCAGCAACAGAGAATGCACAAGTGTATGAAAACAAATTAAGTATATTTTTATTCTTACTGTGTTTTTGTACCCAATCTCGACCATTTTTCATATCAAGAAAAAGCCCCGTATTTTGAGATTTTCCAAATTCAATATTATATTTTAACCCTGACTCTTCCACGACGGTATGAGTAATATCTTTACCTCTTACTACCTCAGTTGGAGCAAGATTTTTATATCGATGCTGTACTTGAATAGACTCGCATGCTGGCGTTAATTGACTTAATTGCTGCACTTGTTTTTTAAGCCATGACTCCTCAACGGCTTGATATAGTGTTATTAAAATAACCGGAGGTAACCAGTCAACATTAACGTGTTCGAGATCAAAATAAGCATGTCCTCTGCCATGAAATAACCGTTGGCACTCGCTAAAGTCAGTAGCTGTAATATGTTCAATCATAATATTCCAAAATATATCTAAAAAGAGCTTGGCGTGTATTAATACTAAACGCATTAATGAATTGACCTATTTTATACCAAGGATAAAAGGTCAAATACACAGGTTCACCGTTGCAGACTGAACACAAGCACTTATACCCGTTATCAATCAAAATGCTCGTTTCAGAGCGCGTGAGCGATATCAATTCAAGGCAATACTTTATTGTAATGGTTGTTCCCTTATAAAAAGTATTAACGATGAAGTGATTTTGCTCAAGCGCTTCTGCGATGGGTCTAAAAAAAATTTATTCGTCGTTATTAAGTTGAGTCAGGGAATAACCATGACATAAACTTAATGCCTTGCCTAAATTGTTTTTAGTTCCCACTGAAACCTGCATTTTGAATGGTAACGGGTATAGTGGTTGTTCCCTTATAAAAATATTAACGACGAAGTGATCTTTTAAAGGAATAAACGCTCACGCGCTTCTTCGATGGGTCTAAAACAGACAATAAAAAAGCCGTATAATACGGCTTTCATTTGTTATTGATAAAAGTTTTAAAATCCTAAAAGACTAAAGCCAAAAAACTTTTGAGCAACCGTATTTAAGAATATTCCTAACACAATAACCGGAATAAAAGTACTCAAAGAAAAATTTACGTATTTTTCAACCCACGACCCCATATACCCTTCATTACCAATGGATAACTCTTTTGATAAATTATATTTTTTCCATCGGTAGCTCACAAAAATACACAGTAAAAATCCATTTAGGGGCAAAATGGTATCGTAAAAAATATCGTAAATCACATCAAAAAATGAGTTGGTTTTATCGGCATAATTTAAAAACTCGGTAAAAAACGACACCATACCAAATGACAAAGTAGCAAATATTGTTAATACGCCAGCCGTCATCAATAAGGTTGATAAAGCCTTTTTACGAGTTTGGCATTTTTCAGTAATCAGGTAAGAAACCGGTACTTCAATAATAGATACTAATGAGGTTATTGCCGCAAAAAACACAAGTAAAAAGAAAAATGCAGCGACCAGACTCGCCCCAAAATACCCTAATGAAACTTGTAGTGCTAAAAATATTTTGGGTAAAAAAGTAAAGATTAATGATACTGAACTTGCACTCAAATCATCTGGATTTAGAGTTGGATCAAATGAAAATACCGCAGGTAAAATCATTAAACCTGCTGTGAATGCAACGGCCGTGTCGGTAATAGCGACTAACTTAGCTGAGTTAGCTATATTGGTATCACGGTTAATATAAGAGCCGTAAGTTATTAAAATTCCCATACCTAAAGATAATGAGAAAAATGCTTGTGACAAAGCGCTGTTAATTACGCTAGGTGTAATTTTACTAAAATCAGGAATAATAAAAAATTTAACTCCTGCCATCGCATTATCTAAAGTCAGTACAAATATCACCATTAATATCAACATAATAAATAGTGCCGGCATTAAAACTTTAGCCGCTTTTTCAATGCCATCTTTAACGCCAGCCACCAAAATAAAATGAATCATTAACGCAACTATAGCCATTACTGCAAACAAATAAGGGCTATTAATAAATTCACTAAATCCTTGTTCACTCGCTAAATAATCTAAATTTCCTGTTACGGTTAGCGCAAGATAACCAAATAACCACACGGTTATTACCATGTAAAACACAGCAATCATAAACGGTGTTAATACACCAATAAACCCTGCAGCACCCCACAATTTATTGTTATTTGACAAATCTTTGTAAGCGCCAACGGGTTGTTTACCGGTTTTACGCCCTACCGCCATTTCAGCAATCATAATGGGTAAGCAAATAATAAATATAAACAAAGCATATACGAGTAAAAAAGCCCCACCGCCATTTTTTGCCGCATTTACTGGAAAACCTACCAAATTGCCAATACCTACTGCTGAACCTGCAGCAGCTAATATAAAACCAATTCGGGAGCTAAAATGTTCTTTTGTTTTACTCATGAAGATCCTTCATTATAAATTTTTATGTGAATAGTGACGGTGTTTGATCTTCACATCACAGTGCTATCCATACATATACTTAAGATTAACTTGTTTTATTGAGCATATCGCGTGCTAAATATTTTACTATATTGCCTATTATACCCGTTACCAATCAAAATGCTCGTTTCAGAGCATTTTGATTGGAAACGGGTTTAAGTACATAATAATAGGCACAAGTTAAAACATATAATATTTAAGGCTAGAGCATAATAAGTAGGTTAAATAAAATGACTTTTATTTACGCGTAAAGAGCTTAACATTCATGATATTAAGAATATTCTCAGCTTCTTTCGAAGCGAAATTTGCAGCATTAATTAAGTCGTCAGATGTTATTTTTAAAGACTCAAATAGTTTTTCGTCGATCACATCTTCATAAGTATACTCATCACTATGGCTATCAATTAATGCCAATCTTGAGGCTAAGTAAAGTAACTTTACATCTTTATTTATTTGATTTGAGTAAGCTTCATTATAGTGGCGAATTGGCAAAATAATTTTTTCAGGTATTTGCCAAATTTTTAAAAGTTCGGCAGAAACGTCTGTATAGGTAAAACCCAAACATTCTTTTTGTAGTGACCAAGGGAGTTTTTTAGCCGAGTATTTTTCACATGATTTAGCAAGTTCAGGTGAGATACTTGCCACTATTAGCTCACCAAAATTTTGCAGTAAGCCTGCAACAAATAAACGCTCTATATCTCTAATTCCTGCCTTAATTGCTAAGTTTTTTGTTGCTAAACCACAAAAAACACTCATTCGCCAAAATCTTTTTAAGTCAATCGCTTGATTAGAAAAGTGCTTGAATGCTGTTGCTGCAACATCTACTAGCATCATATTGTAGAGTGCTTGCGTACCTATGATAGTGATTGCGCGAGAAATCGTACTAATTTCTCCTTGAAAACTATAAATAGCACTATTGGCGATTTGCAGTAAACGCGAGGTTAATGATGGATCAATACTGATCAGGTTAGCAAAATCTTCAATGGTTGAGTTTTCATCTTCCATTAATGCTTTAATTTTAAAGCAAGTGTCGGGCAAAGCAAAAGAGCCATTAGCTTTTACCGCATATTCATAAGCATTCATATTTTATTTTTCTTAAAATTAATGTTATTTACAGTGTAACTCGAAGTTTTTAAACATAAAGGTAAAAGTGAAAAACCTTTTTTAAATTTTATATATATACCCGTTACCAATCAAAATGCTCGTTTCAGAGCGCGTGAGCGTCAATGTTTATAAGGAGTAATTCGAGGCAATACTTTATTATAATGGTTGTTCCCTTATAAAAAGTATTAACGATGAAGTGATCTTTTAGAGGAGTATACGCTCAAGCGCTTCTTCGATGGGTCTATAAACAATTTATTCGTCGTTATTAAGTTTAGTCATGTTCACCATGGATGTAGAGCATTAGGGTAACGGGTATAGCACTACTAGGTTATCTTTTTTCATTGATTTATTCGGTATTTATCTCAGTATATACACGATGTAGCAAAATAAGCTTTTTAACAAAATAAAGTGTGGTATAAGAGCTTATAAAGCTAATAAATACTCGTACTAATCAAAATGCTCACTTGACGACACTTGAGCGATGTCAATAAACGGCAAGGCTTTTACTTTTCATTTTTTAACACTTTAATTTTCTATTGGTGAACTATGCTTTTTACTCAATCTTTTCAGACAAATAACCCACTACGACAAAAAATTAGAGACCACTACCGCGCAGACGAAAACTCAATTGTTCAGGTTTTATTACCTATTGCTGAAATTAGTGCAGATAAAAAATCTAAGGCATGGGAGTTTTCACGTCAACTAGTGATAAAAATTAGAAAAGAACAAAAAGGTAAAGGCGGAGTTGATGCATTATTAAATGAATTTTCTCTCTCAACTAAAGAGGGTGTAGTCTTAATGTGTTTAGCCGAAGCCCTACTCCGCGTACCGGATAGAGACACGATTGATTCTTTAATTAAAGATAAATTAACTCAAGGCGACTGGAATTCACATCTTGGGCATAGCGATTCGTTGTTTGTTAATGCTTCATCTTGGGGGCTTTTATTTACCGGAAAAATTGTTAATTATTCAGATGATGATGAAACTATTATCAAACCAAAAACCCAACTTACCTTACTTAAAAGAACCGTTGGTCGATTAGGCGAACCTGTTATACGCAAAGCTGTAAAATATGCCATGAAGGTGATGGGAACACAGTTTGTTTTAGGACACAAAATTTCAGAAGCATTAAGCCGAGCAAAAGATAATGAGGCTAGAGGTTACACCTACTCATACGACATGTTAGGTGAAGGTGCAAGAACCATGGAAGACGCTGAACGCTACTTTGATAGTTATTTAAAAGCGATTCACGCTATTGGTAAAGCCGCTAATAATAAAGGTCCGATGACAAGCCCGGGTATTTCAATCAAATTATCAGCTATTCATCCACGTTATGAACTTTCTCATCGTGAACGGGTAATAAAAGAGTTAATCCCTAAATTACATACCTTGGCATTAACCGCAAAAGAATATGATATTGGTTTTACCATTGATGCAGAAGAAGCGAATCGATTAGATCTATCTTTAGACATAATTGAAGCAGTATTTAAAGATCCTATTTATGCCGGTTGGGATGGTTTTGGAATGGCAGTACAAGCCTACCAAAAACGTAGCCTGTACGTTATTGAATGGATAAGAGAGTTAACATTATCTCTTAATAGAAAAATGATGATCCGCTTAGTAAAAGGTGCTTATTGGGATACCGAAATTAAAAACACTCAAGTTGAAGGTTATAACGACTTTCCTGTTTTTACTCAAAAAGCATCTACCGATGTTTCCTACCAAGCTTGTGCAAAAAAATTACTTGAATATAGAGACACCATTTATCCACAATTTGCTACACACAATGCTTACACCGTCGCTACTATTATTGAAATGGCTGTTGATAATAATGGCTTTGAATTTCAACGCTTGCATGGCATGGGTGAGTCTTTATACGACCAAATTATTGACGTAAAAAAAATACCTTGTCGGGTATATGCACCCGTAGGTAAACATTCAGACTTACTCGCTTATTTAGTGAGACGGTTGTTAGAAAATGGCGCTAACAGCTCATTTGTAAATAATATTATTAATGAAAACATACCCGTGGAGTCTTTACTTACAGATCCTATTGAAACCGTTATGCAATGGAAAAATGTTTATAATAATAAAATTGCGCAATCGATTAATCTGTATCAAACAGAAAGTAAGGCAGGTCGAATAAATTCTAAAGGTATTGATTTAACCGACGTTGAAGCATTAACTCAAATGAAAGAGCAATTGCTTAATCATGTTACACAACAAGTTACTAAGATGAATCAACAAGCACTAACGCAAACTAAAAATTCTCACCCAGTCACTAATCCTGCCAATATTGATAATATTGTTGGCTATATAAACCACGCGGATGAAGTTGAAATAAAAGCGGCAATAAACCGAGCTGAAATAGCTTTTGACAACTGGTCTGAAACACCAGTTGCACAACGGGCTAAACTATTATTAACAATAGCTGATGCATTAGAAACTCATCGTGATGAGTTAATTGCTTTATGTATTAAAGAAGCTGGTAAAACTACCCCAGACAGCGTGGCAGAAATACGCGAAGCCGTAGATTTTTGTCGTTATTATGCCGCACGAGCTATTGAGCTATATGAAAACACCAACATACAACCCCATGGCATAGCCTTGTGTATAAGTCCATGGAATTTTCCATTAGCGATATTTTTAGGTCAAGTTTCAGCTGCCATAGTAACGGGTAATACCGTTATCGCAAAACCCGCTGAACAAACAAGTTTAACCGCCTTAAGAACCCTTGAAATAATGCGTGAATGTGGCTTACCTGACGGTGTAGTTGAAGTTATTATTGCGCGAGGCAGTGTTGTAGGTGAACACGTAGTACCCGATGAACGTATTAAAGCTATTATGTTTACTGGCTCAACAGAAACAGGTAATTGGATTTCGCAAAAATTAGCAGAGCGTGACTCTGAACAAATTCCACTTATTGCCGAAACAGGTGGTCAAAATTGTATGATAGTAGATTCAACTGCCTTACCTGAGCAAGTGGTTGATGATGTTATAGCATCAGGCTTTCAAAGTGCTGGACAACGATGTTCCGCGCTTCGAGTGCTGTTTTTACAAGAAGACATTGCTGATAAAATTATCCATATGATCACCGGCGCCATGAAAGAATTACATATAAGCGACCCAAGCTATTTATCTACCGATGTTGGTCCTGTAATTGATGAAAAAGCACATAATGCACTGCTAGAGCATGTTAAATATTTAAAAGACAAATCAACCTTGCACCATGTTTGTAATACTAGGCATATTAACGTAAAAAACCATTACTTTTTTGCACCTAGGCTCTACGAACTAAGTGATTTATCCATTCTTAAAAAGGAAGTATTTGGTCCAATAATTCATGTGATCCGCTTTAAATCCAATCAGCTTGAGCAGGTTATTAACCAAATTAATGACACGGGTTTTGGTTTAACCGTTGGCATACACACAAGAATAGAAGAAAGAAGCCAATACTTAGCGGCTCGTTCAAAGGCCGGTAACGTCTATATTAATCGTAATATGATTGGCGCAGTTGTAGGAGTTCAACCATTTGGAGGGCGTGGCTTATCGGGGACTGGACCTAAAGCAGGCGGCCCTCATTATTTAACCAGCTTAATCAAACATAAGCCTGATAATAACTCGTTGCAAGTAGCTCCTTCTCTACCAATGAATGATGCTTTTCTTACTCAAATTAAAATCACTTACGAGCAAAATGAACAAGCGCAGTCACTTATCGATAAAACAAAAAAAATTGAACTTGAATGGAATTTAACACCTCTTTCTGAGCGTATTTCTATTATTAGACAAACGTTAGCATACATAGCTGCTAACAACTTAACTCATAATACTGGCGAGTTAACCAAAAGTTTAGCAACGATTAGATCTTTATTAATTACCATTGAAAATACCCTCGAAACACCTACTGAATTACCTGGTCCAACCGGCGAGTCTAATATTTTACATTTAGATTCACGTGGCGTGTTTATTCATCCCGTGTGTGAAAACAGCCATTTAACCTTTTATTTAACGTCCATTTTGTCGGCAATTACCTGCGGTAATTCTATTATATTAACAATGAATGCAGCTAAAGAAAAATCAGTACAATTCATTGTTGATGCGTTAGCACGGTCAGGCTTACCTCAAGGATTAGTTCAAACCTGTGCCATTGAAATGCTACCCGCATTGTTACATCAAAACCATATTCATGGTGCAATTGTAATGCCTAATAGTCATTTACTAAATTATGTTAAAAAGACGATATCTGCCAGAAAAGGTGCTATTTTACCCGTATTATCAACCGAAAATTACATTTTACTTTTTCAAAAAATGATCACGGAAAAAACCATAACAACAGATACTACCGCTGCTGGGGGAAATACCTCCTTAATGACAATGTAAACAAGCTTAATTTTATTAAACAATTCAAATTAATTGAGTACTATACCCGTTACTAATCAAGATGCGGGTTTCAGTGGGAACTAAAAATAATTTAGGCACAGATTTTAAGTTCCAGACGAAATCTAAGGACTACATCCATGTATGCAAGGCATAAGTTGAGCAGTAGTTTTCACAAAAGATAATTAGCCTACTGCTTAAACTTATTTTATTTATTAGTTTAAAGATGATTATGATGAGAGTGAACTAAGTAGGGGGCGAACCATTATTTTTTGGTGATTTCTTTAAAGTGTTTTACTAAAACAAGATTAACGTCGGTCGGTTTCATTGGTTTTGAAAAATAATACCCTTGACCAAATTTACACTCCATTTCTTTAAGAATGTCGGCATCCTCTATACTTTCAATTCCTTCACCAACCGTTTCCATATTTAAATTTGTAGCTAAATCAATAATCGTTTTAATTATAGCTTGGTGGCTAACATGGTCATGAACATTAGTAATAAACGAACGATCAATTTTTAGCACATTTATAGGAAATAAATGTAAATAACTTAAACTGGAATAGCCTGTACCAAAATCATCGAGTAAAATTTTAACCCCTAACTTTTTAAGGTTTCGCATATTTTCTAAAACGACTTCATTATTATTTAATAACGCTCGTTCGGTGAGTTCAATACGTAATTGATGAGGTGATATACCCGATTTAAGTAATATTCCCTCAATTTCATCTGCTAGAGAAATCTTAAAAAAGTGATCACAATACAAATTACAACTAATGTACAAATTTTTACAAGCAAACTGATTTTGCCATTTTTTTAACTGCAAACACGATTTTTCTAATATTTGAAAATCTATTTGCATGACTAAGTTACGCTCTTCCGCTAATGGAATAAAATCATTAGGGTATACAAATCCACGCTTATTACTTTGCCAACGAGCTAAGGCTTCAAACCCCATGATCTTGCCAGTCTCTAATTCCACAATAGGTTGATAGTGAGGATTAAATTCTTTAGCTTCTAGGGCCTCGCGAATATCAGTCTCAAGCGCCAAGGCATTTTGAATGTCGCTGTGCATGCTTGAATCAAACACCTCGAAACGACCTCTACCCTTTTCTTTAGCGTGATACATTGCCGTATCAGCATCGCGTAACATAGTATCAGCACTGTAATATCGCTCATGATTGAAAAGCACACCAATACTTGTACCGATATAAACTGCATTGTCTTCAATAATAAAAGGGGTAGATAATAGCTGAGTTATACGTTGAGCAATATCAAGAGCTTCTTGATGAGATGCTAAATCTTCAATAAGAATAACAAATTCATCACCGCCAAACCGTGAAACCGTATCTTTAGGTCTCACCATTTTAGTTAGTTCATTGGCAACAATTTTGAGTAACTTATCTCCTGCATGGTGACCTAAACTATCGTTTACTACTTTAAAGCGGTCTAAATCTAAAAATAAAATAGCAAATATACGCTCAGAGAAACGTTTAGCAGATGCAATAGCATGATTTAATAAATCAATAAAAATAATCCTATTCGCTAAGCCGGTTAAGCTGTCATGTGAGGCAGTATGGGTTAGTCTTTCCTCGGCCAATTTACGTTGTGCTATCTCTTGCTCTAAAGCTAGCGTTCTCATTTTAACTTGTTGCTCGAGCACATCATGATGTTTACGTTCAATATCAATAAGATCACGTCGTTTAATCGCTGAAGATATATGATGGCAAACAAAGTTTAATAGTTCGGCATCTTTTTCAGTGTAGGTAATTTTATTATGGTAACTTTGTATTACCATAGCCCCTAAAACATTGCCTGAATGTATTAACGGGACGCCAAGCCAAGCTGTAGCTTCTCCATTAGAGTTTTTTATTTTTCCTTGCTGATATAACTCTTCAATATCATTATTATTGAGTAATTGCTTTTTCCCTGTACGTATGACTAATTCAGTCAAATGATTTGACATAATTCGAGGTTTAAAGTCTTCTTCCAAATCTTGTGAATTTTGATCAGAGTAATAGACAAAGGTCAGTAAATCATTTTTTGGTGAATATTTTGCAATATAAAAATTAGCGGCGTTTATCAGTTGCCCAACAATATTGTGAACTTTTGAGTAAAATTCTGGCAAGTCTATGGAAATATCACTGGTTAACTCTGAAATTTTAAATAAAGACTCTTGTAATAAATCAGATTTTTCACGGTCTCTTATTTGTTGCATTAATTCGAAGGTGCGCCCTTCAACCGCTTTATGTAATATCTCGAAGTCTCGTAAGCGGTTAACATCTTTAACAAAATGTTCAGCTACAAAAATTAGTGAGGTTAAATGTTGTTGATTATATTGAACAGGCGCGTTATTTTTTATTGCAATAACACCAATAACATATCCTTCTTTAAATATTGGCACACCTAACCACTTAAAATCATCACAATTTAACGGATCAATTTTTTGGGTTGATACGAGTTCTCTAATAATTGTTTTATTTGCTAAAAGTGGTCTTTTGGTTTTTAACACATGATGTATTAACGTCCCTTTGTATTGATTAATTGAAACAGGATCTGATGGATAACTAACTTCTTTGTCGACCCAGTAAGGGAATTCAATGGTTTCAAAAGTTGGATCATAAAGTGCTATATATATATTTTCTACTACAGCAAAAGAGGTAATAATATGGTGAATTTTTTTTAAAAATAGGGGTAACTCTTGAATGTCGTTTGATAATTTATTTAACTGGCAGAGTAAATCGTATTTATGTTCTAAATTTTGATATTTATCACACAGATCGATAGCGTCTATGACTAACTCTTTTTGAGAGTCTGATAAATTATCTAAATTTTGTGAAGATGAATCCATTTACAACTTATTATAAACTAAAAATATACGTTTATTTTGGCTCCTAATCACCGAAATATCCAGTTTGTTACTTAAAAAAAATAAATTAGATGAATAACTTAATAAAAAGACTAACATATTGTAAATTTAAAATTTTTCTTGGTTACTGGGCTTACTTAGTTACGTTTATCTTAATTCATTAGATACCTTTTTTTGCTCTTTAATAGCTGTCCTCAATCTGTATTTAATTCGTTTTATTGTACACAGTACAACACTTAAAACGAGTACACGGTCAATCAAATTCATTTCTTGTATGTATAAATAACCTAAACGCTTTATATAAATGATAAAATAAATTAATTTAAGGAGCAGCTCTTATTTTGTTAAAATGCCCCACCTACGCCTTCCAAGGAAAATAAATGAAAGTTCAAGTTGTTGATTATTTGGCTGAGGATGCGCCACAAAAATTTGTTGAAAGTCTTCACAACACGGGTTTTGGTGTGCTTATAAACCACCCTATTGAACAATCCTTAGTCGAATCAATTTATAAAAATTGGCAAGGTTTTTTTAATACACCTGAAAAGCAACAATATGTTTTTGATCCAGAAAAACAAGATGGTTTTTTTTCAAGCGATATTTCTGAAATAGCAAAAGGTCACGCTAAAAAAGATATAAAAGAGTATTACCATATTTATCCGTGGGGGAAAATTCCTCCAACCCTCAAAAAAGAGATATTGCATTACTATAAAGTAACCTCAGCATTGGCAGAAGAATTATTAGATTGGGTTGAACAGAATAGTCCTTTGCACATAGCTAAAAATTACTCTGAACCTTTATCTAATATGATCAAGAATACTCCCAATACTTTATTACGAGTATTACATTATCCTCCGTTTGAAGGCAAAGAAGAAAAAGGTGCAATAAGAGCGGCAGCGCATGAAGATATTAATTTATTAACCCTGCTACCTGCGGCAAACGAACCCGGTTTACAAGTACAAAGCACTGAAGGTGAGTGGGTTGATGTTCCTTCAGATTTTGGTCATTTAATTATTAATATTGGCGATATGTTACAAGAGGCCTCTGGTGGTTATTTCCCGTCAACAAGTCATCGTGTTATAAATCCTTCGGGTTCTAACAAATCAAAATCTAGAATTTCATTACCTTTGTTTCTTCATCCTAGGAGCGAAGTAGTAATATCCAAAAAGCATACTCAACAAAGTTATTTATTAGAGAGATTACGCGAGTTAGGTCTTAAATAATTACTTTTTTATACAAATATACCCGTTACTAATCAAAATGCTCGTTTAAGACCTGCACCTTGAATGATAACCGGTATAAAAGACTTTTGATTGATGTACCAAAATGAATAAATGAAGCAATAGAAAGCCATCAAAAAAATGATGGTTTTTATTAAACACTAAGCCAAAAATTAATAGTCACTCATGTGAGTAAAACTGTACTTATTTCTTGATTAAAGTAAGTGCAGCTTTAACAAATTAAGCCACGTTACTTATATTTTTATGTTTACGCCGAGTAAACAAAGCTTTTATATCTTCAATGATAATATAAAGAATAGGTATAAGGATTAACGTTACCACCGTTGCAAATAAAACACCAAAAGATAACGAAACTGCCATAGGTATTACAATTTGAGCTTGCATACTCTTCTCAAAAAACACAATAGGCACTAACCCTATAAATGTAGTGAGTGAGGTGAGTAATATCGCTCTAAAACGTTTACTACCTGCATGTACAACCGCATCATATAATTTAATACCTTTTTTCCTAGAGTTATTAACATAATCAACCATAACTAATGAGTCGTTAATTACCACTCCTGCCGCGGCAATTATACCAAAAATAGATAGGGTACTTAATTGTATGCCAAGCAATAAATGACCAATAATTGCGCCTACTACTCCAAATGGTATCACTGTCATTATCATCAAGGGTTGAGAATATGAACGTAAAGGAACGGCTAATAATGAAAAGATCACCATTAATGATATAACTGAGTCACGTAACTGAGTATCAGCGCTTTCCATTTCTTCTTGCACTTTACCCGATATTTGACTTTTTACTGCAGGGTATTTTTTTAAGAGTTCTGGAATAAAATTATCCCGAATATCTTTAGCAATTTTAAATGGCTCTACCTGTTCAGCATCAACACTTGCCCAAACATTAATCGTTCGGTTACCATTTTCACGGCGAATACTGGTAACACCTTCAGTGAGTTTGATATCAGCCAATTCTGAAAGTGGTAATTCAACACCATTTGATACTTGAATCATCACCTCACCAACATGACCGATAGAGCTACGTTGCTCTAGAGGGTAACGTAGCATGACTTTGACTTCTTCCGTATCACGTAAAATTCGCTGTGCTTCTAAACCATAAAAGCTGTAACCCACTTGAGAAGCAATGTCTGCTAGAGTTAAACCTAGGCTATAGGCAAGCGGTTTTAGTTCAAACTGAACTTCTTTTGCGCTAGTTTGACGGCTGTCGTTAACATCCCCTACCCCTTTAAGGGTTTTTAATTTAGCAGTAAGCTCTTTGGCAACTAAAAGTAATTGCGTATCATTTTGACTTTCCAATCTAAAGGCAATGTCTCCATCTTCCCTACTATTACCAAATAAATTATCTGAAATTGATAATGTTTTTACCCCGGGAAGATCAGGTATAGCTTTTCGCCATCTGTCTGCCAAAGCAAAAGTGTCCATCACCCGATCTTCAGGATCAACTAATTTGATTGTAATTTCACTATTTACACGCCCATCAAGTCTAACAAAAATATCGGCGATCATTTTTTTACCAAACTCTTCTTCAATCTGCGAATCAACGTTTCTAAGTATATTTTGAATCGTTAAAATAGTTGCTAAAGTTTGTTTCTCAGCACTGTCGACATTCATTTGTACTTCAATTTCAGGAAAATCATGCGGTATTTTAGGTTGTCCAATAAATTTAATAATACCTCCACTAAATAATCCAGCACTAATAAATAATACGCTCATAAAAACCATAAAAACGGCGTAGCGATAAGTAATACAGACTTGTAATGCAGGTGTGTAATAGTTATTGATGAAGTTTTTAAGCCCCCTGTCAATCGCACCGCGTAATCTATCAAGGGGGTTTTTATGGTTATATTTTTTTACTTTCATTTGCGCTAAATGCGACGGTAAAATAAGTTTAGATTCGATAAGTGAAAAAATTAAACAAAAAATAACCACAAAACCAATTGATTTACCAAAAGCTGATGACGGTCCTTCATCAAGCACAAAAGGTATAAATGCCGCTATTGTAGTTAATACCCCAAAGGTTGCGGGCATAGCAACTCGTTGTACACCACGAATAACACTTTCAACACTGTGCCCGTTTTCTTCAATTTCGTCATGGGCGCTTTCCCCCATCACGATGGCATCATCAACCACAATTCCCAGCACTAAAATAAAGGCAAATAAGCTGATCACGTTAATTGTTACATTAATAAATTCTGCGGGCATAACAAGCAATGTACCTAAAAAACATACCGGCAACCCCATCATTACCCAAAAAGCTAAACGTGCTCGCAAAAATAACGCTAAAATTAAAAAAACTAAAATGGCACCACTTTTCATGTTGTCGAGCATCATGCTCAAACGACCTTCAAGGTAATACGTAAAATCTACCCATGTTTCCATTTGAATATTAACTGGCAAGACTTTAGATTTCTCTTCGACGTACTTTTTTACCGCTTCGGCTACATCAGTAATACTTTGATTATCGGCTGCACCAATAAAAAACGTTGTTGAATTTTGACCATTAAACTTTGAATATTGCAGACCTTCTTCAAAACCATCATTGATATGAGCAATATCGCCAAGTAAAATTTTAGTGCCATCATTTAAGGTAACGACTGGAATTTTTTCAAACTCATAACCACGATAAGCTTGCTCTTCAACTCGTAAATTAATGTAGCCATTTTCAGCTCTAATTTGACCTGCCGACATGTTACGCGAGCTACTACGTATAGCTTGAGCTACTTTATTGAAAGTTAAACCGTATTCTCTTAATTTATCTTTACTGACTTCAATCGAAATTTCGTAACCCAAGCCACTACGAAATTCAGAGATATTAACTTGGGGTAATTGCTGAATTTCATCGTGAATACTACGTCCAAGCTCTTTAAGTTCGCCAATACTGACATCACCTGAAAGGCTAATATACATAACTTCTTGTTGAAATTTTATCCGTTCAATGGTGGGTCTTTCCATACCCTCTGGAAAGCTAGGAATTGAATCAATTTGTGACTTTACTTCTTCTAATACTATTTGAGGGTCATAGCTTTCATCAATACGAAAATATCCACTTGAGGAGTTACGATTAGAGTATGTGATCACTCGATCAAGACCTTGAACGGTTTCAAGTGCCTCTTCAATTTTAATGGTGATCCCTTCTTCAACTTCTTGTGGTGCAGCCCCAGGATAAGGTGCGACAAACTTGATCCAGTTAATTTTTACTTGAGGAAACATTTGCTTATTAATAGTCATTGCGGTTAATAAACCGCCAACCAATATGAATATCATTAATAAATTAGCCGCTACCGGATTACGGGTAAACCACGCAATAATGCCTTTTCTTGTAGCATCGTCCGATAAATTTTGAGTACTTTCACTGTGCATGATTAATCCTCAACACTATTGGTTTGTGTTACAGAAGGATCAACTGTTTTATTTTGATTAGCTTGTTGAGTAGACAAGGCGAGTTTCATGCCATCAATAGGGTACTCAAGTGCTGATACAATCATTTGATCGCCAGCACTCAATCCTTCTGAAATAATGACATTTGCACCTTCAGTTCGAATGATAGTTACTGGCGCAAAACGTAACGTTGAATCATCACTTAAAATAGCCACTCGATCATTTTTTACTAAATAGCGAGGAATAGAACTAGCTTGAGCAATAGGGTTACCAACAATATTAGCGTTGATGTAGGAGCCAAACCTTAACGGAGAATTAGTTTTATTACTTGTAGTTGTAGTTGACAGCAAATATGGGTCTTTAATTTCAGCAACCAAATAATTCATTCGGCTTGTTGTATCAATAATACCTTCTGTTCGTTCAATTTTAGCTGTCCAGGTTTGGCGAGTGCCTGCGTAGCTACCTTCCAGTATCACGGTAGAATTTACACCATTGCCGTCTAAATACTGTAGTTGGTTATCCGCTACCGGTAAGCGAATCTGAGCAATTTCAGTGCCTAAAAGTTTACCCACTTTAGAGCCTATGCCAACAAAAGAGCCTAAACCAATTATGCGGCTTTCAATCATACCGTCGTATGGAGCACGTATTTCGGTGCGTTCTAAATTACGTTTTGCTCGAAGTATTGAAGCCTCTGCAGATTTAACCCGGGCTGTTTCTTGTGCTAATTGTGGCTTACGGAGACTAAGTTCGGAAGGTGAAATATCAGTAATACTTTTCCATTCGTTTTCTGCAACTTTACCCTGCGCACGTTCTTTTTCTAAAGAAGCTCCAGCAGATGCTAAATTAGCCTCAGCATCAATAAGCGCTGCTTTATAATCACTTGGATCTATACGAGCAAGCAATTGCCCCTTTTTAACAAAACCACCGCTGATAAAACTTGATGAAAGTTCAACAATTTGGCCGCTCACTTGAGCCACCATTTCAGTTTCATATTTGGGTTTAACAATGCCGTAAGAAGTAACGTTTAACGTCATTGGGGATACTGAAACACTTTCAACTGAGACTATCGGAATATTTTCTATTTCAGGTTTTTCTTCAGGTGGTTTTTTCATACTTTTAAAAAACATAAAAAGAACAATGCCGATAACAATGATTACAATAGGTAAAATTATTTGTTTTTTCCGTGTCACAGTGTAACCCTCTTGATATTTTCTTTAGTTTTGATGAACTAAAGTAAAATATTAACTAAACGTTTGAATAAAATAACAAAATTATTTGGACATAATAACCGATTTTTAAAGATAAACACGAATTATGCTGTAAATGGTTGTTACAATATTTACGCCGATGATGATGAATAAAGAAGTATTTTTAAAATAAAAATAAAGACTTATATAATCAGCAACTTACGAATAAATTCTATTTAAAAAAATAGATAAAGTTGATTTACAGAATAACCTAACATGTAGATTAGACTACTTTGTTACTTTTTACGCCAATAAATAACGATATACTCACACATACACAAGACATACGGCACTGTTAACTAAAGGGATCTCATATGATTGATAAAATAAATGCATTTATAAAAAATTTACAAGCACCTGAACAACAACAAAATACTGATGAACCTTCTTTAGAAGTAGCATGCACAGTTTTACTTTGTGAAGTAATGAAAGCAGACGGTGTTTTACAAGCAGAAGAAAAAACATCACTTAAAAACTTTATTTCCACTCAATTTAATATCAATGACGACGCTATTAACAGCATTCTTCAAGTCGCCTTAAAAGTAAGTGACAACGCCACTGATTTTTATCAATTTACAACTAAAATCAACCAACATTACACGCTTGAACAACGCATTGAAATAATTAACTATTTATGGAAACTGGCTTACGTAGACGGCGAATTAGCTAGCTTAGAAGAACATGTTATTCGTAAAATTGCAGACTTACTGCATTTAAGACACAGCGAATATATTCAAACAAAGTTAGCAAATACTCCCTCATCATAAGCTGATAAGGTATTATACTCGCTACCATTCAAGATGCAGAAACCTGCATTTTGAATAATAACGGGTATATACCCGTTACCGTTCAAAATGCATGTTTCAGTGGGAACTAAAAACAATTTAGGCAAGGCATTAAGTTTATGTCATGGTTATTCCCTGACTAAACTTAATAACGACGAATAAATTGTTTTTAGACCCATCGAAGAAGCGCTTGAGCAAAATCACTTCATCGTTAATACTTTTTATAAGGGAACAACCATTACAATAAAGTATTGCCTTGAATTGATATCGCTCACGCGCTCTGAAACGAGCATTTTGATTGGTAACGGGTATATACTCTTTAAAAGATGATTTTAATGATGACAGCATTAAAAGATCACTTAATAACTTCAAGCACACGGCGAATATAAATGGCTGATTTAGGTAAATTTAATACACTTTTTGTAATTACATTGAATGACAAAGGGGCATATTTAGATGCCGGTGAACTAGGTGAAGTACTGCTCCCCAAAAGTTTATTGCCTGAAAATTGCGTAGCGGGTTCACAAGTTCGGGTATTTTTATATAAAGATTCAGCCGATAGAGTAGCGGCTACAACGCAACCACCATTGGCAGAAGTAGATCAATTCGCATCACTAAAAGTTGCTGCTATTAATAAAATGGGTGCATTTTTAGATTGGGGATTGCCTAAAGAATTACTGGTGCCTTTTAATGAACAGCACACAGAAATGGAAGTTGGTAAGTATTACTTGGTGCGTATATACCTCGACTTAAGGACTGAGCGCATAGTTGCTTCAAGTAAATTAGATAAATTTATAGATATTTGGCCTGCTGATTATCAAAAATGGGATAAAGTTGATCTTATCATTGGCGGAAAAACAGATTTAGGTTTTAAAGCTATTATCAATAATTTACATTGGGGTTTGCTATACGACAACGAAATTTTTCAACCGTTAAGAATTGGTAAAAAAGTTACAGGTTACATTAAGCAAGTGCGAGAAGATGAACGCATAGATTTAAGCTTATCACGCCCCGGTGAAGGTAAAGTGAATGACTTTAGCCAAAGACTTATTGACTACATAGCTGAACACAATGGTGTAAGTCCTCTACACGATAAAAGTGCGCCTGAAGATATTCAAAAAGCACTAGGAGTTAGTAAAAAAACTTTTAAAGCGACCGTAGGTAACCTACTTAAAAAAGGCAAAGTTAAAATAACGACTGAGGGTATTACGCTGATTTAAGCTAATATCTACTTAATAGTGTTTAACATAGAAATAAAAAATGGCAGAACAAGTAAATAACCCAGTAACAACAACGCAAAAAGTCGTTGAGGTAATTAACCCTACTAATTTGCTTAAAAATGAAATAGATCAAATGGCACAGGTTTATCAAATTGTCATTGATTTTTTCACCAATTATAGCTTCCAAATAGTGGGCGCTATCATTATTTTTATCGTCGGTTATATCTTAGCAGGCAAAGTTTCAGGAATACTTTTACGCGTATGCGAACGACATAAACTTGATATTACGTTAAGCCGTTTTATTGCTAATAGTAGCCGTATGTTTTTAGTGCTAATAATTGCAATAATTGCTTTAGGTAAATTAGGGATAAGCGTTACACCTTTTATTGCAGCTATTGGTGCAGTTTCTTTAGGTGCTGGTTTGGCATTACAAGGATTATTATCTAACTATGCTGCTGGTTTCAATATTATTATTACTCGCCCTTTTGTAGTAGGTGATACCATTATAGTAAAAGGTGTTACAGGCGTTGTTAGAGACGTATTATTGGCCCATACCATTATTTATGATGAAGATAATGTAAAAATAACTATTCCTAATAAGCATATTGTTGGCGAAATTTTACATAACTCTCGCGACGACTCGTTACTTGAACTTAATGTTGGCATTGCTTATCGTGAAAACCCTATTGAAGTGATCAAGCTATTAGAAAAGGTGATTGTATCTACAGGTGTTGTAAGCAAAACTCGCGAACCTCAAATAGGGATTGATGCTTTTGCCGATAGCTCTATTAATATTTCTGTTCGTTTATGGACGCCAACTGAAAACTTATACACAGCAAAATTTGCTGCATATAAGGCAATATATTTAGCACTTGATGAAGCGAATATTGAGATACCATTTCCACAACGTGATGTTCACTTGATATCGCAAGAAAAATCAACTAGTTAGCCTGCAGTAAAAAAGCGCTATAAGTGGAATACTGACCAGTTAAGAAATTTATAATGACTCGCTCAACAAACTTACAATTAGGATTTAAAGATGAAATATTTGCTGTTATTTTTATTAACACTTACCTCGGCTTTAGTGCACAGTTTTGAACGTGAACTTTTCGCTATAAGGTGTGATGGTGGGTTTGTAAAAAAAGAAATGAGTAAATATAAAGTCATTAATTTATGTGGTTCTCCATTGGACAGTGAGATCATCTCAGGAAAAAATGAAGTCAAAAGCGAAAATTTAGTATATAAATTTAAAAAGTCGAAATCAGCCCCACTCATAATCTTTACTTTTAGGGCAGGTATATTGATTAAGATAACGGAAACTAGCTAAATAACAGGAGTTCAGTTTAAATATTATATAATAAACTCGTTACCAATCAAGATGCTCGTTTCAGAACGCTTGAGCGTCAATGTCTATAGTAAGTAATTCAAGGCAATGCTTTATTGCAATGGTTGTTCCCTGTAAAAGTATTAACGATGAAGTCGTTTTTAAAGCAATAAACGCTCAAGCGCTTCTTCGATCGGTCTAAAAACTATTGATGCGTCGTTATTAAGTGTAGTCATGTTCACCATGGTTGTAGAGCATTAGAGTAACGCAGAAGCAGTTACCGAGAATAACCATGACATAAACTTAATACCTTGCATACATGAAATCCGTGCCTAAATTGTTTTTAGTTCCCACTGAAACCTGCATCTGTAATAATAAATTTAACGTTATTCACAACACTACATTATTGCGTACCGCCGATAGTCATTTCATCAACTTTAACCGTAGGTTGACCAACGCCAACAGGTAAACTTTGTCCGTCTTTCCCACAAACGCCTACTCCGGCATCTAAAGCTAAATCGTTACCTACCATGCTTACATTTTTCATAGCCTCTGGGCCGCTACCAATTAATGTTGCGCCTTTGACTGGCGAAGTTATTTCACCATTTTCAATTAAATAGGCCTCTGAGCTGGTAAATACAAACTTACCCGAGGTTATATCTACTTGCCCACCAGCAAATTGTGGTGCATATATACCCCGTTTAACAGACTTAATAATATCTTTAGGATCACTCTCTCCTGCAAGCATGTAGGTATTAGTCATACGTGGCAAAGGCAAATGTGCGTACGACTCTCTTCGACCATTACCTGTAGGTTTAACACCCATTAACGCAGCGTTATGTTTATCTTGCATGTAGCCTTTTAATATACCTTTTTCAATAAGTACATTGTATTGTCCTGGTGTACCTTCATCATCAATATTGATTGAGCCACGTCGATTAGCTAAGGTGCCATCATCAACAATGGTACAAAGTTCTGAAGCTACTTTTTGACCTATTTTACCTGAAAATGCTGATGAGCCTTTTCGGTTAAAATCACCTTCTAAACCATGCCCAACCGCTTCGTGCAATAAAACACCGGGCCAACCAGCACCTAATACTACTGGTAAATTTCCAGCTGGGGATTCAATTGCAATTAAGTTTACTAATGCTTGGCGAACAGCTTCATCAGCGTAATTTAAGTATCTGGCTTGTTTGCCTTCTACTTCAAAAAAATAGCTGTAGTCTGTTCTTGCGCCGCCGCCAGAACTTGCACGTTCACGCTTTCCGTTTTCTTCTACTAATACAGAACAATTTAAACGAATAAGTGGACGAATGTCCGTTGCGTAAGTCCCGTCTGTTGCGGCTACCAGAATTTTTTCAAATACACCTGAAAGGCTAACAATAACTTGCTTAACACGTTGATCAATAGATCGAGCATGCGCTTCAACTTCATGAAGTAGGTTAATTTTTTGTTCTTGCTCTAAGCTGTCTAAAGGATCAATACCTAAGTAAATTTCAGGTTGAGTTTGGCGGTTAAACGCTTTAACCGAGCCACTTTGTTCATGTTTAGTAATGCCTTTTGCTGCATCAGCGGCTTTGGTTAATGCTTCTGGGGTAATGTCATCTGAATAAGCAAAACCTGTTTTTTCACCAGAAATAGCTCTAACCCCTACTCCTCGTTCAATATTATAAGAACCTTCTTTTACAATGCCGTCTTCTAACATCCAAGATTCGTGGCGACTTGATTGAAAATATAAGTCGGCAAAGTCAACATTGCGTTGCACCATGTTGTGTAATGTTTGATTTAAAAAATCGCTATCTATTTGGCTATCGGCCAAGAGCTCACGCTCAATATTATTCATAGGGGGTCAACTTTGAGGTAAATTTATTATGTTCAATTATTGGCATAGATTGTCTTATTTTAGCCAAGGCTTCGGGTGAATAGGTGGTTGAAATAACGCACTCACCATCAGGTGCACAAGCTTGAATTTCACCCCAAGGTGAAATAATCATGCTGTGCCCCCATGTTTCTCTTCCATTTTCGTGTATACCTTGTTGCCCAGCAGCAATAATATACACTTGATTCTCTATCGCTCTGGCTTGCAGTAATGCTTGCCAATGAGCTTTACCCGTAGTTGCTGTAAAAGCACTTGGTACGGTAATTATATCAGCACCAAGTAGCCTTAATTGGCGATACAATTCAGGAAAGCGCAAATCATAACAAATACTTAAGCCTATTTGAGTACTTTGTGTGACTGCAATACTAAGTTTTTTGCCTGCTTGGGTATAAGTTGATTCTACATACTTTTTCTCACCGGCACTTACATTTGCATCAAATAAGTGAATTTTATCGTACCGCTGAAGTTGATCACCGTTGGGAGCAAAAACTAAGCAGGAGTTAGTAAACTTTTCATGCATATTGTTTTTAGTTGGGAAAAGGTTTTTATGACTTGTACTATCGATTTGATGGTTATGATCATTTTTATCGTTATGGCTAAGCTTACGCTTAGACTCATATAATAACGGAATACTGCCAGCCACCAAATACAATTGATACTTTTTAGCTAGAGCCGACAAGGCATTAACAGCAAGGTTATTTTTTTGATTGTTTATAGCCAGACTCAATTGCTGCTCTTGTGTACCACCAAAAAATAAACAACACTCTGGTAATACAACAATGTGCTCAGTTGATATAGGTAATGTTTTTAATAACGCGTCAATGGTACTAATATTTTTTTCAACGTTAGGCGTTGAACATAGCTGTATTGCCGATAATCTAACCATCAACACGACTCTTTTTTGGCAATGTTATTTGCTCACTATTTTTCTCAGCATTGTTATTTTTTGCTTCGCTTGCTTGAGGAAATGTTAAATCATCCAAAATTTTAGGAGGAGTTGTTTTACCGACACTGATATTACGAGTTTTACGATTTACATCTTTAAGGATCGGCTGAGATATAGGACCAGTTAATTCAAAATTCATTTCATAATAAACTTTTGAGGTGATCACTTCCTCTAAGGCAATACCCGCTAGAAATGCGACAGGATTTAATGTTGCTATCCAAGCGAGTGCTGGCAAACTTGACGTTACATTGGGTTTGTAAGACATTCTAATATCGAGTTGTTCTTTGCCTAAATCGGTATTACCCTTAACCTCTAAGTCTCCTGCAGCGCCTTTCATAAATAAGTTGTCAGTATATAAAATGCCGTCTTTTAATTGAAAGTCACCATCAATACTACTGTAAAACATACCATCTGAAAAAATATCTCTAAAATCAAAACTTAATTTTCGTACCAGTGATTGTAAACTTAATACTGAAAAAACACGCGCTTGATCAGGCACTTCAGTTAAGTAACCATCGTCAAGTTTTGCATTAAATTGACCATTTAATTTAGTTACATCAAATTCATAGGGACTTGCTTGCCAACTAAAAGTAAAATCACTATAAAGCCCACTATCTTTAATGGTTGGTGTGTAGCCAAGTTTTTCTGTTTCTTCCTCGAGATCTTTAGTATCAATAAAACCGGTAAAGTAAGAAGTGTCTTCGCCATTACTTTGTATCCAAAAACCGTCTAAACCAATCGTTAATTTATCTCTTATTGCGTTAAAAGTTTTTAATACAATATGATTTTCAGCATTACGCTCAATAACAAAGTTTACGTTACCTAAGTTAATTTTATCAATTATACAGCTAGCACAGTTTACTGTTAATGGCGGTAGTTGAGTGTAAAATTGTTGATTAAATACTTCTTTTTCATGTTGTGTTTTTGCAAGATTTTTGGATGATTTTTGGTTTATATTTGTGTGTATATTAGGTCTTGTATTTGAGTGTTCATCACTTTCGTTATTATTTTCAACTTCCGGCGTCACTGTTTTAGCTAAATGAACAAAATCAGCATTAACTTCAATGCCTTTTTCAACCAAGTTATTATGTAGTGTAATTTGGCTGCGCACCTCTTTAGCATTAACATCAAGCAGCCATGAATTTTCATTATTTTTTAAATTAAATAACATGTTGGTTAATGCATAATCACCATAAGTTAGTTGACCTATTTCACCTCTAATACGTTCAGGGCTTGCTAATAAAGGCGTTGGTTGAGCCATATCATTTTTTACTGGATCAGCCGTTAATTTTATATTTTTATTTGGTGTATTATTGGCAAGATTATCTACTGAAGTTATTGATGCTAAAATATCAAAAATTAATGGTTGCCATTGCTTTGCATCGGCTTGTACTAATTGAGTGGTTATGTGAAACCCATGAGTAGGCAACAGCATTTCTTCTGTTCCTAATAATAAATGTGCTTTTGAAAAAGACACTTTTTCATGATCAAGCACACCGTAAAATTGTAATTGCTTACCTAAATTAGCGTTAATCGTTGTATTGTGCTTTTGTCCAGTAACCTGAGCATTAAATTCACGTAAAACGTTGTCTTTTTTTGCATAAGGTAAAGGTAAATTAAAAATTGCTTTGTTTAAATCCGAATTGATTGATAAGTCGTAAGTAAAGCCGCCTTCGGTGTACATATTGAGCGACAACTTTCCTTGCCATGTTAAATTTCCTGAGCCATATTTTTGCAGTGTTGACGGTAATTGTTTTAACCAGTATTTACTTTTCCAATCAGCCTTAAGAGCTATATTGGTATCATAAAAAAAGCCTTTATCTTGAGCATCAACAGATAACGTTAAAGGCATTCCTCGCCATAAAAGCTTTACGTTATTGGTATTTATGCGATCATTTTCATAAATTAATCGGCCATTAACTTGAGTAAATAGCATATTGGGGGCTTGTAAATTAACGCGGTTATTTTTAAACAGAACCTCACCTTTAGCAATTGCATTATTAGGCTCATTTAACGGTAGAGTTAATGAAAAATTTCCTGAAATAGGTTTGCTAACAGCAAGCCTATTTAATGTGCTACCCACAGTATCTTTAAGTGGGCTTTTATTCATTAAACGAGCAACCGATTTGGCAGCTGTATTATTAACCTTAGCGTTTACTCTTAATACCTGCTCGTCAGATAAATCTTCAATCTTGGCTGTTACGCCTGTTACGTTTATGCCTTCAAGGTGACCGCTACGACCAGTAATAGACATGCTGTTATTTTTAAAATGTAGGTTGGCTTTAAAATCTTTAATGGCTGGCCAATGGGGATCAAATTTAAAGACACTTTTGTTAAGTTCAGCATCAACAATAAAAACCCCTTCATGATTATTAAAAGGAAATTTATTGAGTGGACCATTAAATAAAATTTGTGCCTGATCAACATTACCACTGACTATCGCCTTATTTAAATAACTAACTAAGTCTTTTGTCATGACCGTAAGTGGAAAATAATGCCGTGCCCATTCTGCATTACCATTAATTACACTAGCTAAAAGTGACATGCGTAGTTGTTGGTTTTGAGGTTTTTCTATCGTAATACCGGCCGATAATGTTAATTCTTCTGAAGAAAATTCGATGTTATTGCTTGCTATTTGCCAAGAGTCTTCTGCAAAATTGAGAGTAATATCAGTAGAAAAATTATTATAAGGAATGGGCTTTTCGAAATGTTCAGCAAAGTCAAATGAGCCTTTGTCAGCAACTAAAGATAATTGAGCAAAGTTATCTTGCATAACCAACTGCCCAGCTAAATTCGATACTCCCGGAATTGCATGATATGGATGACTATTAAAGCTTTCAATGTTTGCTACCAATGCTTTTTTATTAGGAGAAACCTGTAAAAAAAGGTCGTTAATGTAACCCGCTGGTTGAATGTTGAGGAGGGTTTGATTGAACTTTTCATCATTAAAAAATAACGGGCTAATGTCGGTTAAGCCTTCCATACCTATTTTACTGATGTAACCCTGCAATATACCTCGTTCTTTTGACAACTGAAACTGCATTGGCTGCCAAATATTTTTATGGGTAATAAACGTTAACGGGCTAGACATAATATTGAGCGCTTTTAAGCCCCTATTATCAGTTTGTTTGGTAAAGCGTGTTAAAATGTGCCCTTGGTTAATACTAAAAAACTGATTGTTTTTTTGGTGAGTCCAACTAATTTCATTTTTGCCTAACGACACTTGTAATTGAGTAGGGAAACCATTAGAAACCGTTAACCAACCATCAAAATTAACGGCTGAGTGGGTATTTTGGTTATCGATAGCTAAGATTTTATCTAGCCACGGCGTTATATTTAATTGATTTGCTTGTAAATAAACTTGTCCGTCGAGCTCTTCCATAGTATCGCCATGAAGATCTAGTATCACCTTTATATTATTTGATGTTAATCCATCAACAACAACGTAGCCTTTACCTCTGTGGCTATCACCTTTATTTAACCAATCTAACTGATTAACCCATAATAGTTTTTCTGTTTCGTTGGTTTGAAAAACAATTTTACTGTTTAGCAAAGAAAAACGACCGATACGGTCTAAAAATATTTCTGCGACACGATCAATTAGCGGTGCGTCTTTATCGGCTGTAGCTTTAGGGGTAGTAAAGTTTTTAATGAGTACGTTAGCGCCATCTAATGTAACGTCTTGAGTAATAACTTGACCTTGAGCTAGGCTTTGCCAAAAATCAACATGTACATGAATTTTATCAATAAAAATATCGGTAGATTGGGTTTCTAGTAAGCTAACTTGATTGAGAACGATGGAAGGGCCAAGTTTTTGCCATTCCATACTAAGTTTACCAATAGTGATATGGCTATTGTTGCTACTGTTAATAAAATTTTGTAGATTATCTTTATAATTATGTGCGTAAGGTAAAAATAGTCGTAAGGCGCTTATTAACACAGCAAAAAGCACCAACAATATGGCAATACTTTTATAAACTCTGTTTAACCATCGGTTAATTACGCGAGAAGTGCTCATTAATTTTACGATATCACTTATTAATTAATGGGTTTATACCCGTTACCAATCAAAATGCTCGTTTCAGAGTGCTTGAGCGTCAATGTCTATAGTAAGTAATTCAAGGCAATACTTTATTGTAATGGTTGTTCCCTTATAAAAAGTATTAACGATGAAGTGATTTCTTAAAGGTATAAACGATCAAGCGCTTCTTCGATGGGTCTAAAAACAATTTATGCGGCGTTATTAAGTGTACTCAGGTTCACCATGGATATAGAACATTAGGGTAACGCAGGAGCAGTTACCGAGAATAACCATGACATAAACTTAATGCCTTGCATACAAGGATGTCTGTAATTAGATTTCGTCTGGAACTTGAAATCTGTGCCTAAATTGTTTTTAGTTCCCACACAAACCTGCATTTTGAATGGTAACGGGTATATTACATCATAACAACATCAAACTGTTCTTGATTATACATAAGTTCAATTTGTATTTTAATATCTTTTCCAATAAACACTTCAAGTTCAGCCAGATTATGGTATTCATCATTAATTAAGGCTTCGCTAACCGCTTTTGAGGCATAAACAATAAATTTATCGGCATCATATGCTCGATTAACTCGTACTATTTCGCGTAAAATTTCATAACATACGGTTTCACAGGTTTTTAAATGACCACGCCCTACACAGACTGAGCATTCGCCACATAAAATATGCTCTAGGCTTTCTCTGGTGCGCTTGCGGGTCATTTCAACTAAACCCAAGGCTGACAAACCACTAATGCTAAATTTAACATTATCTTTCATCATGGCTTGCTCTAAGCTGGTTAATACGCGTCGTTGGTGATCTTTTTCATTCATGTCTATAAAATCGACAATAATAATACCGCCTAAATTTCTTAAGCGAAGCTGCCTAGCAATGGCTTGAGTTGCTTCAATGTTAGTATTAAATATAGTTTCTTCTAAATTACGATGCCCTACAAACGCACCGGTATTTATATCAATAGTGGTCATAGCCTCGGTTTGATCAATAATTAAATACCCACCTGACTTTAAGTCTATTCTTCGGTGTAGTGCTCTTTGAATTTCGTTTTCAACATCGAAAAGATCAAAAATAGGACGTTCACCAGGATAATACTCAAGCCCATGACTCAAGTTAGGCGCAAACTCGGCGGTAAATTCAATCACTTGGTCGTAGGTTAATTTAGAATCTATTCTTATACGTTCAAGCTCTGTGCCGACAAAGTCTCTTAGCACTCTAAAGATTAATGATAAGTCTTGGTATATTGCGGTTTTAGTTACTTTACGTTTTTTTCTTTCAACGACCTTTGCCCACACTCTTCTTAAAAATTCAGCATCTTGTTTTAGTTCTTGCTCGTCTGCACCTTCTGCGGCTGTACGTACAATAAAGCCATGCTCTTCATCACAAAATGGGGTAATAATACGTTTTAAGCGATTACGTTCTTTATCGCTATCAATGCGTTGAGAAATACCTGCCCGACTAGCATTAGGCATTAATACTAAGTAACGAGCTGCAATAGTAATATCAGTAGTTAATCTAGCCCCTTTTGTGCCTAAAGGGTCTTTAACAACCTGAACCATTAAATGCTGACCTTCACGTACTAAAGTTCTAATATCAGGCACGGGATCATTCGATGTGCTGTTTGATGGTTTATCTTGGTTTAAAATTAAAGAAGAATTAATATCTGAAGCGTGAAGGAAAGCTGCTTTATCTAAGTTTATATCCACAAATGCTGCTTGCATCCCCGGTAATACGCGAATAATTTTACCTAAATAAATGTTGCCAACAATTCCACGGTTTGCTTCACGCTCAACATGAACCTCTTGAAGTATTCCGTTTTCAATTAAAGCGACTCGCGTTTCACTTGGGGTTACATTAACCAGTAATTCACCACTCATGGGTTTTCCTTTGAATTATTTTGTTTGGTGATCTGATCTGAGTTTTTATTAGCGTTTTGTTCAGAACTTTGATCTAGGCTTAACTTTGTACTTAATTTTGTATTTAGCTTTGTATTTAGCTTAAAGCTATCCATTTGCACCTTATTAAGTGGTTTGTTAAGCGATGTTGATATGCCAAATGTAGACAATAACTGTGCTGTTTCATACAGCGGTAAACCGACCACGCCCGTATAGCTGCCACTAATGTTAGTAACGAACTGTGCTGCAATGCCTTGTATACCATAAGATCCAGCTTTATCTTGTGGTTCGCCTGTATGCCAATAATGAGTGATTTCTTCAATACTTAGCACTTTAAAAGTAACATCAGTGGTTATTACTTCACATCGCATTTTGTTTATATTAACTGCAGCGATTGAAGTAAGTACTTGATGAGTTTTACCCGACAACATTTGTAATTGTTTTATACAATCTTCAAGGTTGCTAGGTTTACCTAAAATATTTTGCTGATAAATAACGCTCGTATCAGACCCTAAAACCACTGCCGTTATTTGTTGTGATGCATTAAGCAATTGGAAGGTAGCTTGCGCTTTTTCAACGGCTAATCTTTTTACGTAATCGTTAGCCTGTTCATTTTTTTTAAGATCTTCATTAACATTGGCAGGCTTGCAGGTAAAAGTGTAACCAATTTGAGCAAGTAATTCTTGTCTGCGGGGGGATTGAGAAGCTAAAACCAAGGAGTATGTCATAAGCGTACTTTTATTATATAAAGTTAAAGGTAAGGATCTGCTGGTGCTATTAATTTTATTGCTTTTATTAGTTGTATTAACATTGGTTTAGGTTAGCTCAGTCCAATTATTTTATCTTAAAATGTCTACGTATTTTTCTTAATAACAGTAATGCCCATGGCCACAAAATAATGGTGGTAATAACAGGGTATAAATAACTAGGTAAAAAAACCACGTCGGTTAAAAAGCGCTGCAGCCAAAATACAATCAAATGATATAATGCGGCCACAACACCCACTATGATTGACTGCTGCCAAATAGAAAAGTTTCTAATTTTTTGAAAGTTTTCAGCAATAATGAATACCGAAATAGCTAAAGCAGCAGCGTGTACGCCTAATATAGAGCCAAGCAGTACATCTAATATAAACCCCAAAATCCAAGCGGTAATAACATTAACCCGTGACGGTAATGCTAAGCACCAATAAATTAATACCACTAACACCCAATCAGGTCGAAAAGCATCAACACTTAGTGGCATAGGGATTATTGTTGCAATTAAAGCTAGCAACAAGGTCAATAAAATAATAATCCCATTATGAGCGAACATTATTCTTTACCTTCTTTAATGGCTACTGATTCACTCTTTTCGGGGTGACTAATAGCAGTTTCAAGGTGCAGAGGATTATCGTTAGTATTTGTACCGGGCCACAATAATAACAAATAACGCAATCGGTCTATTTTAGCAATGGGCGTACTTAATACTTGTGCGAATGCTCTTGACTCGTCTTGATTAACTCTAAATATGGTTGAAACAGGATAACCCTCAGGGTATTTGCCACCCAAGCCTGAGGTCACCAATAAATCGCCAGCTTTAATATCGGTACTGTGTGGAACAAAATTATTCACAAGCTTGTCGATTTGACCTGTTCCGGTTGCGACCATTCTAATACCATTTCGGCTAACTCTAACAGGCACAGCATGAGTTACATCGGTAATTAAAATAACGCGGCTACTGATAGTACCTACGTGCTGAATTTGTCCAACAATACCTTGATCATCTAAAACTGCTTGGCCTTCATAAACACCGTCATTTGCACCACGGTTTATCACTATTTGATGGGTGTAAGGATCGCTGTCTACAGCAATAACTTCAGCCACCATTTTTTTAGTTTCTTTGCGTAATGGTGAAGATAATAAAGAGCGTAAGCGATTATTTTCTCTCTCAAGATCAGACAGATGCATTAATTGCTCTTTTAAAAGTAACTCGTTAATTTTATAATCTTGATTTTGTTCGATAAGGTCTTTACGTGAGGTAAGGTTTTCGGTGGTCCAAATCATCATTCTTTTAGGCGCTGTTGCTAAATACTGCAAAGGACTAACAAAAGATTGAAGATAACCTCGAGTGGATTCAAAACTACGAAGGTGATGATCAAAAAAAATTAAAATCACTGAAAAAAACAACACCAACAAAAGTCGGTGTTGTGAAGATGGCCCATGTTTAAATGTTGAACTCATATATAGCTTTGTTTTGAATTGCTTTACGGTTGAATGCTGTGAAGCACTATTGCCTTCTCAAACGACTTAGCCAATTGACATAAGCACAGAGACTGACGTAATAGCTAACTTATTCGTATGAGAATAAGTCGCCGCCATGCATATCAACCATTTCTAAGGCTTTTCCGCCACCACGGGCAACACAAGTTAATGGATCGTCTGCAACCACTACGGGTATTCCTGTTTCTTCCATTAATAAGCGATCTAAATCTTTTAACAATGCACCGCCGCCTGTTAACACCATTCCTCTTTCTGAAATATCTGATGCTAATTCCGGTGGAGATTGCTCTAGCGCTACCATAATTGCACTAACAATTCCGGTTAATGGCTCTTGAAGCGCTTCTAAAATTTCGTTGCTGTTTAAGGTAAAACTGCGCGGAACACCTTCGGCTAAATTGCGCCCTCTTACTTCAATTTCAATCACTTCTTCGCCGGGGTAAGCAGAACCTATTTCATGTTTAATACGTTCGGCTGTTGCTTCGCCAATTAAGCTACCAAAATTACGACGCACATAATTAATAATTGCTTCGTCAAATTTGTCACCACCAATACGCACAGAAGACGAATACACCACACCATTAAGTGAAATAATTCCAACTTCTGTTGTACCGCCGCCTATATCTACCACCATTGAGCCGGTAGCCTCTGATACTGGCATACCAGCACCTATGGCTGCTGCCATAGGTTCATCAATAAGGTAAACCTCACGGGCACCTGCGCCTTCGGCAGATTCTTTTATTGCTCGACGTTCCACTTGTGTAGAGCCACAAGGCACACACACTAAAACTCTTGGGCTTGGGCGTAAAAAGTTATTGCTGTGAATTTGTTTTATAAAGTATTGCAACATTTTTTCAGTTACAAAAAAATTAGCGATTACGCCGTCTTTCATCGGACGAATAGCTTCAATATTGCCAGGGGTTCTGCCTAACATTTGTTTTGCTGCAGAGCCAACTGCTGCGACACTTTTTGACCCTCCTGATTTATCTTGACGTATGGCAACTACTGAAGGTTCGTTTAATACAATACCTTGGTCTTTAACATATATCAGCGTGTTAGCTGTTCCCAAATCAATGGATAAATCGTTAGAAAACATGCCGCGTAATTTTTTAAACATACGGTAAAAATGTCCTTTACATATTGCATGAGAAAATACTCATGCTGTTATTCACGTTTTAGTTACTTGAGTTACTTACAAAACACGAATAAATAGAATTTGAATTTAAGTTATTAATCATAACTCAGTATGTGGTAGATGTGTGCTACCTTTTCTAAAAAAAACAAAAATATTTTACTTTTTTATCGCATTTTTAAAAATGCTTAACCAAAACAATTTAAATGGCACTTAAAATGAGTTAAAAAATAAATATACCCGTTATCATTCAAAATGCAGGTTTCAGTGGGAACTAAAAACAATTTAGGCAAGGCATTAAGTTTATGTCATGGTTATTCCATGACTCAACTTAATAACGACGAATAAATTGTTTTTAGACCCATCGAAGAAGCGCTTTAGCGTTTATTCCTTTTAGATATGACTTCATCGTTAATACTTTTTATAAGGGAACAACCATTACAATAAAGTATTGCCTTGAATTGATATCGCTCACGCGCTCTGAAACGAGCATTTTGATTGGTAACGGGTATATACCCGTTATCATTCAGCGCTTACATACTCTTAGCCTGAACTTCTACAGCGCGCGAAGTTACTTCACCATTAATTTCACACTGCCCGACACTGGTTACTGTAAAATATAAAGTTTCTTGATTATCAATCGTGTGATTCACAATTTCACAGGTAATATTAGCCAAACAATTTTCAAGCCCTGTAATTGTATTAAATGAATACTGATCTACTGTACACATATCCGCATCTAGTCCATTATTTGTAGCTGTTTTCAATGGGAATATTTGTTGTAATTTACGTTGTAAACCTGACTGAGCTGCGTTGTAGGCTCTTGTTCCCATGACTTCATATGAATAAGCCTCTTCATTTTTAGCCAGCATGTTTAACAAGGCGGTCCCGAGTAAAGTCATAACAACTAAAATAAAAATAGCTATTACTAACGAGCTACCTTTTTGTGTGTTTTTAAACACTACAGGCTTTAATAACGGTAAAGCTGTTTTTAATAACGTTGAATTATTTTTAAGGTGCATTTGGGACGTGTACCTCACTATTAAAAACTACAACTTCTTCATTTTTTTTGAACCTAAGCTTAATCAAAGCGGTAGAATTTCTAAACTGGGTAGCATGTAATAAAGTAAAAGGTACATCAGTACCAGTGAAATTACTTGGCGTGTAAAATAAATCTTCCGCCATTAATACACCATTACTACCTAGAAAAAAACTGTTAGCGCTTGAAGCGTTACTTTGATCGTTTGGATTATCGCCAACAAAACGCTTTAACTCATCAGCTTTAACACAGTAGCTGACTTTATTTTTAATAAAGTATAACCGTGAAGTGGGTGAGTCGGTGGGAAATTGTACCGGATTAGTAAAGTTAATATCCCATTGGTTATTGTTAACACCCACATGAGTGGTATCGTCGATAGTGGCGCTATTAAGGGTTCTCGTTCGTGTTTGTATTTCGCCGCTATTACTGGGGTAAACCACCACCTGCAAAAATGATAAATCCTCTAACGGTTGAGCATCAAAACTGATCACTGAAAGCGTTGTACGAAATTCATTATCACTCTGCGTTGGAATATCAAGGTAATTTGCAGTAGTTAAAATAGGCATATATTCAATACATTGTATGCCGGTTGCGATATTTGATGCATCGACTAAGCTGGTTTGCACACTATTAGGTAGTGCGGTTCGTAGTTCTCTGTTTAGTCTTTCAATAGCAAATCTAGCGGTTGCAATAATTTCAGAACGGTTTTTAACATCAACAAATATTTGTGAACCCATACTTAAAAAACCACTAATACCCACTGATAATATACCCAATAAAACTATAACAATCACTAATTCAACAAGGGTAAAGCCTGAATGTATTTTATAGGTAGGTTGTTGATTAACAATCGGCTTACTCAACTTTTTATTATTTTGTATAATAATTTGTTTATTGGCTTTTTTATAGATTGAGCAACCCATTAAAAATTAGCCTTGTAACTTGAAAAGGTTATATCTATACCTTCTGCCGTTGTTACAGTAATAGTGATAAGTTTGGCAATATTGTTGGAGGTGTTATCTGTCTCGCATGCTCCGTCATAATTACTATCGTTGCAGACTTTTATACTGACGGTAAAACCACTATAAATGGCGTGTAAATCTTCATCACTGTTAACGCTGAGTGAGTCTTCAAGACCGGTGTAACCATTGTAATCGTCTACATCGTTGTATAGGCTTCTTGAAGTTTCATTAGTGTCGGGACCAAAAGATTCATTAGTTGTGCAGTTATCTACTTCGCCATTAAAGTCGGTATCAATACTTTCTCCGCAACGACCAAGCCCTCCCATTCGGTCTGAGTTTTGATCAAAAGCTTTGCCCATAATTTCGTTCATTATGGATTGACCTAGCTCTGCAGCCCTAACTTGATGAATTTGAACTGCACTTTGGGTTGCTGTTGGTAAAATCATAGTAAAAATAATAGAAAATGATAACGATAAAACCACAATACCTATAACCAGTTCAATAAGCGTAAAACCACAGTTTTTCTGTTTGAAGATATGGCTAATATGAGATTGGGGGTAGTGTCTAAAATTAGGTTTAATTGCCATGAATATACCCTTGTGATTCAATTTTTACTGTGAGGGTTTCACTACCTATAATTTTTATTTCACAAGGGGAATTACAATTTGATGGCGTGCCGTTAGAGTCAAATGTAAAGGTATTGCTGCTCATACCGGCTGTCGAAAAGGTTACACTGTGCCCAGCATCCACTTGCACATCTAAATCATTTAATGAATATTCGTTAGTTGCAGTAACGGTATTACTCTTTTTTTCATTAATTTTGCAGCTTCCACCAACGGTTAATAACGTACTTTGTACAACAACGGTATGGCAGGCGTTATTACCAACATGAGTTTGTTGCATGGCACGTAACTGAATACTACGTAGTGTTGCAATAATTTGAGCCTGATAGGCGTGTTCTTCAAAGCCATTTGAGTTAAACATTTTAGGCGCTACCGTAACGGCCAAAATACCTATAAGTACTATTACAAGTATAAGTTCAATAATAGTAAAACCCTGCTCTGCCTTATTTTTACGGTGAGCATATACTTTACTTTTTATAAAAATTTGGCGATAGGGATGATTCATTAAATCAATATTTAAAATTAAAGTTTATACAATAAGGGTAGTACATAATTAAAAGTTTATATTTAGTTGAATACTTTAGTTAAAAAAAAGAGAGCTAAAGCTCTCCATAAATTATAAATCAACTAAACATTAGCAATTATCAGTATCAATCGTAATTACAGGTCTTATAGATTTTTTGTTACTTTCAACATATTTTACGAAGCATTTAGCAGTTTCTGCTTCTGAAAATGTTATGTCTGGATCTTGTTTAGGATACCAAATAATACTAGCAGATCCACTGCCAGCAGTTCCTGATGCTTTAGTTAAAAAACTATCACCGCTGATATTTGCAATACTACTCCAAACTGTTATCTCATTTGTTGGCCACCCTGCAATTAAATTTGTATCGACGTCGTTAATTTTGACCTTGGCGACTGCTGATTCACTTGTTTTCCCTAATACTAGCGCTTTAGCATGTACCATAGTAGTTGCACTCTCAACAGCACCTCTGACAGCTTTCATCGTCGAGGTTTTGGCATCACCAGTTAAATCAATAAATTTTGGTGCAGCGGTTGCCGCTAAAATACCTAAAATAACAATAACAATAACGAGTTCAATAAGTGTAAAACCTTTTTGAAGATTTTGTGGTGATTGGCTAATTTTTTTCATAAGTTACCTACTGTTAAATGTTTTAAGATGTATGATTTTTTATTGATACGTTAGATATTAATATAGACTACTATTTGGCTGGTTGCAGGTCGGTAAGTAAAACTATTTCCTACTTCCGTTAAAGTACCTACTGGGGTAACAAAATTTCCTGATGCATTTTTATTTAAACTTTCTTTTAAAAAATAATGACATAATGCACTAGCACCTGAGCCTGAATTAGTTACAAAGTAATCCATTGCGTTAACGTCATTTAACGTATTAATTGATGTAGTAGCTCTGGGAGGTTGTTGCAATATACTATTCCAAATATCTAAGCAATTGCTGGCACCAAATCCTCCCCCTAAACTAACGCCATCATTATCTCCACTTAAAGAGGCAACAATATACCCTCCCCTTATTCCTGTTGATTTATTTTCAGTGGTAAGTAATACATCGGTGCCATCATAATCCACCATGTTTCTATTATTTGAATCACTTGGACGTGCTTCTGCCTCCCATTGAGCTCGAGCTAATGAAATACCGGTAGCAAATCCGCCGGCCATTCCTTCGATATTAGCTTGTTTAGCTTGATCTGTTAGATCAATAAATTTGGGAATTGCTGTTACTGCTAAAAAACCTAAAATAACAACCACAATCACTAATTCTATTAGTGTAAAGCCAGACTGTTTTTTCATAAAAACACCATAATTTTTAATATTATATTTGCTGTAAAAACACGTATTACAACGTTACTTTATTAAGCTCAACTCAACTTAGCTTAATTTAATTCGGTTATAACTTGGTTTGAAAACCTAATAAGGCTTTACAATACTTGACTCACTTTGCCATTAGCTGAACTGTATTCAAAGTATTCTCCGCCGGACAGTTCAAACCGACATTTTCGTCCTTGGGTTAAGTCTGTTGGTTTAATTTCTATAGCTGAAACAAGAGACTTCATAAATACCAGAGGTTTCATTACCACTACTTGCCAAATGTTTGCACAAGGGTTATTTGTTTCTAGGGTGTCAATCCAACCTTGGCGATTTACGTAAACCGATTGCCGTTCGTTAGGTAACATTAAAAAAACATAGTTCGGTTGTTTATCCATAAACCATTGCGCATGAACAGTAGTTACTTTGGCCGAAAAATTTTGCGCTAAGCGGCTAAACGCTAGGTTTGTTAATTTGTCTTCTTGCTTAAAAAAATAATGTATAAAGCTCATCATTAATATAGCTATTAATACCAATATCACCACTAATTCGGCTAATGTTCGCTCTTTTCTTTCAAAAGACTTACTATTAAACATAACGCACAATTTAAGTTTCTGTTAATAAATTCATGATTATTTACCTTGAAATGCAGACATCATGTCCCACATTGGGGTAAATATACCGAGTGCGAGTATCAGCACCATACATGCCACGATAGCGATCATAATAGGTTCAATTTTAGCGGTGAGATTACTTAATTCGTAATCAACTTCGCGCTCGTAATACTCACCCACTTCTTCAAGCAACTCATCAACTCGACCGGTTTCTTCACCCACGGCAATCATTTGGAGTACGAGAGATGTAAATAAGTTACTGGCAACCGCTGACCTGAGTAAGCTTTCTCCGCTTTCGATAGATTTTCGCATGGTGAGTATTTTTTCTTTCATGTAACTGTTATCGACGGCATCTGAAACTAGGTTTAGGCCAGATGTCATCGGCACACCAGCACGTAATATCATGGCAAAGCTGTGAGAGAATCTTGAAAGTATAGAGCGCTCGATTATACTACCAACTATAGGCAAGTTTACTTTACGTTTATCCCACCAATATTGACCTTGTTCGGTTCTAATATAATGGCGTAATGCAAAAAATATAAAAATACAGCCTATTAACATTTGTGGCCAAAAATCTAAGAAAAAATTCGAACTTGCAATGAGGATCCTGGTTGCTAATGGTAAATCTGCACCTAATTTAGTAAACATATCGGCAAAGGTTGGCACTACAAATATATTTAAAACAACCATTGCAATAACAATAGCGCCAAGCACAAATGATGGATAACGAAGTGCGGTTTTTATACGCTTTCGTGTTTCTTGTTCTCGGTCAAAATAACTTGCTAATTTAGCAAAGGCATCGTCTAATTTACCGGTATTTTCACCCACGTGTACCAACGAAACAAACAAAGGAGGAAATATTTTAGGATGCTGATTTAATGCGGTAGATAAGGTATAACCACCCTCCAATTGCCCTGAAACTTGAATTAACGCTGCTTTTAATTTGATTGAGGTAGTTGATTCAGCCATACCATTAATAGCGCGTAATATAGGAACACCGGAGCGCATTAGGGCGTACATTTGCCGACAAAAAATAATTAAGTCGTCTAATGAAACTTGTGCAAAGCCTAGTAGTTCACTCACATCTAACTGAGCTAGACTCCCCTCATTTTTATCACCTTTTGATGCTTCAATTGAAATAGGAATAATTTGTTGACGTGAAAGTTGCTCTGCGGCGGCAGCAGAATTAGTAGCATCTAAACGACCTTTTACTTGAGAGCCCGTAGTATCTCGTCCTATATAACTGTATGCTGCCATTTTTTTACCCTGTTACGTCAACCGTTTCAACTAAACGTAAAACTTCTTCTACGCTGGTAACTCCTTGCTTGGCATAATCAAACGCTGCCACAGCTAACGGTGTAAAAGTTGGATTAGCTTTAGCTAATTCAGCAAAGCCTTCTGCGTCGTCTTTTTTAAGCGCTGCCATCATTGGTTCATTCATTTCAAGTAATTCAAATACACCAACTCGTCCTTTGTAACCGGTATATTGACACGTCTGACAACCCTTGCCGTGTTTAAATTGATGCGCTGTAGCATTTTCTCCAATTAAGTGAGTTAACCAGAGTTTTTCTTGGCTATTAGGTTCATAGTCAATCGCACAATTATCACATACTTTTCTTACTAATCGCTGAGCTATAACCGCCCTTAATGAGCTCCCTACTAAAAAGCCAGCTGCACCCATATCAATTAGCCTTAGAGCGCTGGTTATAGCGTCATTAGTATGTAAAGTTGATAAGACTAAATGACCTGTCAGCGCACCTCTTAAACCTATTTCTACTGTTTCTTTATCGCGCATTTCTCCAATCATAATAATATCGGGATCTTGGCGTAGTGCGGTTCTTAATATTGAAGAAAAGGTGAGGTTAATTTTACTATTTATTTGAACTTGGTTTACGCGTGAAAGCCGATATTCAACGGGGTCTTCAACGGTAATTATTTTCTTACTTGATTGATTTAATTCACTTAAACCGGCGTATAACGTTGTAGTTTTACCACTACCCGTTGGACCCGTAACTAATACCATTCCATGCGGACGTGAAATTTGATGGCGCACTCTGGCCACTAAATCGTCTGGCATACCGGTTTGCTCTAAAGTTAATAAGCCTTCGGTTTGGTCAAGTAAACGCATAACAACCGATTCGCCATGCTGAACCGGCATGGTTGACATACGAACATCAACATTATGACCACTGATTTGTAAATTAAATCGCCCATCTTGCGGTAAGCGTTTTTCTGATATGTCTAAGCCTGCCATTAATTTTAGACGAAGCACCATAGCTGAAGCTATTTTGTTTTCTTTTAAGATATTTTCTTGTAGAACGCCATCAATACGTTGGCGTATTCGTAATTGATTTTCATCAGGTTCGATATGAATATCTGACGCACGCATTTGAATAGCGTCCTCAAATACAGATTGTAATAGTTTACCTACTGTGGCATCGCCACCTTCATCACCAAAAGATGTACTTAAATCAAAATCAGCGGTTTGGTCGTATTCTTCTTCTAATTGGCTAGCAAAAGATTCAATATCCGCTGTTTTTCGATATAAACCATCAAAGGCTTCAAATAATTGAGATTCCATCACCACGGCTAATTTGAGTTGCTTAGGCGCAAGCATTTGCTCTAATTGGTCTAAGCCACCTAAATCAGCGGGATCACTCATGCCAATAAGAACAGAATCACCTTGATCTTCAATAATTAATGCGCGTAATCGCCTTGCATGCACCTCGGGTAATAATTTAGCAACTGATGAAGGAATGCGCCTTTGACTAATATCAAGAAAGGGTACACCAAGTTGTTGTGCTAAAAATTCTAATAACTGTCTTTCGCCAATATAGCCTAGCTCAATTAGGGTATCACCTAGCTTTCTACCCGTAGATTTTTGGCTATTTAAAGCCTGCATTAGCTGTTCATTAGTAACAATATGCTCGTGTACTAACAAATCACCTAATCGCATTTTTAATTTAGGTGCTGCCATTATTATTCTCCCAGCTCGGTGATCCGTTGTTTAATAAATTTTATAGAATGGCTTGATAACGTGCTTTTAGATAGTGCAGTTTCATAGGTTTGTTTTGCTTGTTCAAATTGGCTATTTCGATCAAATGCTACTGCTAAACCAAGCCACCATTTACCTTTATGAGCCTCTAAACTAACCAGTTGTTGGTAGGCTAAAATTGCACTTTCAAGTTTACCTAAAGACTGCGCGGTATTAGCTAATAGTAATTGGTATTCAATATTTTGCGCGGTTGAAAAGGTGTTAAGCACATAAAAAGCTTCTTTGTTATTATCTTGGTTTAATAATATTCTTGCCTGCATTAATCGAAATTCAATATCACTTGGATAAATTGTCACACCTTGAGCTAATAAATTAAGCGCTGGCTTATAAGCTTTGCGCCCAAACCATAATGCTGACAACTGCTTTCTAGCGGCTTTGTGTGCAGGTTGAATAATTAAAATATCTTCTAATAATTGCTCAGCTTTTGAGATGTTATTATCAAGTATAGCTCGTTCTGCTTTTTTGAATTTATTCTTTACAACACGCTCTGGTGATAACTTACTTCTTGAAATACTCAATGATGATTTTTTATTTGATTGAGCAGTGAGATCCGCACTTGGTTTTTTATATAAATTGTTTGAATTATGTTTTGGTAAAGGTTTTACAACAATATTATGAGCTTGTTGTGCTGGTAATTGATTTGATTGAGTACTCAAGTCGGTATTTGAACCTGTACTTAGGTTAATATCACTTATACTATCTTGATTTATTTGAGAACTTTTAATTTTAGCATCTTTAATTTGAGTGTTAACTGCTGCGTGATGAGCATCGCTATCAACTATTTTATTAGGTTGTATCGCGTTTTTTGACACTAATAAGGCACTACTTTCAATATGAGTGTTTTGTGTAGTAACAACTTGCGCTTCTGCTGGTGTATTTTCAATTAAGCTATTTTTTTTAATGATTTGAATTGTGTCAATTGGCTGCGATTTGGTCGTTGTTGTGAAAACGAGCTCTTGTTTATTATTCGCTGTTTTTTTAAGCGTTTTGTTTTCGCTGTATAACGACCAACTATATAATCCAACAATATTGATTAAAACAATAACAAGGATAATAAGCGCCAGTTTTACAGTAAACAAACTTTTACGTTGAACTAGAGAATTATCGATAGTAGTATTTTTTTGTGGCTGGCTATTTCGTTGCTCTAACTCTTTAAGCATTTGGTTAATAACACTCATCCTGTAAACTCCACGTATGTATAAGCTATAGCTAAAAGTGTCAGTATCAATATACCGCTATAAAGCCAATGTAATTTAATAGAGCTCAAATGAGTTTCTTCGGTATCTTTTATTGCTGCCTTTAAATGTTGTGTATCAATACAGTAATGACCTTGACCATAGGTAAGCATGAGCATTTTATGACATAAAATATTAACTAAGCGTGGAATACCCAGAGTCGCTTTTGATATTTTTTTACATAGCTGCGCATTAAACAATGCAGCGCCCTTATAACCGGCCATACATAAGCGGTGTTCAATATAGCGCTGAACTTCCTGATGTGTCATTGATTTCAATGTGTAAGAAAAAGTGATCCGCTGCCTTAGTTGTCTAAAGTTAGTTTGACTCAACCGCTCGTCTAACTCAGGTTGTGCAAATAACACCACTTGCAGGAGTTTCTTGGTTTCAGTTTCAATATTGGTAAATAGCCTAAGCGCCTCTAAACTGTCTTCAGGCAAGGCTTGCGCTTCATCTAATATCAATACCACTGAGCGATCTTCTTGATGAAAATCAATTAATTTTTGTTGAATTCGTTCGGTGAGTAATTGCAAAGGCATGCGTTGAGCTTGTTTTACGCCTAACTCTATAGCCAATGCACGCCTCAATTCATCAGGCTTTAAGTAAGGATTAGGTATGTAGGCGGTAACAAAATTGTCTGGTATCTCATTTAACAACTTACGACATATTAAGGTTTTACCCGTACCGACTTCACCAATTACTTTAATAAATCCCTCTCCACTTTTAAGCGCTGTAATTAAAACAGCTAGAGCTTCGTTATGAGAGGTTAGCCCTAAAAAAAAGTTAGTATTAGGAGTTAACGTAAAAGGTAACTCGTTTAAACCAAAATGTTCCAAATACATGTTACTGTTCGCTAGCGTTTTTATTTACTTCTTCCGGAAACCACTGTTTTAATAAAGCTCTGGCGTCTTGTAGTTGTGTTTTCCAGGTGTTTTGGTCAACAACAATTGGTTTGAGCATTATAACTAACTCTTTCTTTTGAGTTTTTTGTGACTTGCTTTTAAAAAGCTCACCTAATAGTGGTATATCACCTAACAAAGGAGTTTTAGATTCTAAATCAACTTTACGAGATTCAATTAGGCCACCTATCACAACAATCTCACCAGACTTAGCTCTAATAATTGTATCTGATTCACGTACGCTACTTTGGGCTAACGGTAAAGAGTAGCTTTCATCACCTAAACGAATAATTTTCGTTTGTTCATCGGTGATTGTTACCGATGGGTGTACATGTAAAATAACCTCACCGTCTTTGTCTATTTGCGCGGTAACATCTAGAGCAATACCTGAGAAAAATGGCGTTAATTGTACTTCTGGAGTTGTGGTAGTAGCAGTGCCTGTTGTGGTGGTACTTGAAACCTCTGTAACAAAATATTCGTCTTCACCTACCTTAATCACTGCTTTTTGGTTGTTAGTAGCGGTAATTCTTGGGCTAGATAAGACTTGAACATTTCCTTGAGTGGAGAGCAACTCAATAACACCTGAAAAATCAGCATTGGTGAAGCTCAATCCGGTTAAACCACCAACAGCGGCAGAAATAGTATTACCAACAATATTACCCGTGGTTTGAAAGCTAAGATCGGTTGAACCAACATGCCCTAAAACATTCTCCCATCTAACACCTTGTTGGTAATCATCATTGAGTGTTACTTCCATTATTTTTGCTTCGATGATCACTTGTCTGCGTAAATGCTCTTGTGAAGCAGTTAAAAAGCTTTTAACTGCGGCTATTTCACCAGGCAGCGCTCTTACAGTGACTAACCCCGCTTGAGGAGATACAATAACTGAACGACCATTATTACTCTCACCTCCTTTTGAAATAACACCAATTAATGATGATAAATTTTCTTTTAATTCTTCCCAATAATTTGATTCATTGCTAGTGTAAATATTGGTACCACTACCACCGTTACTGCTTTGATTATTTGAGCCTTGGTTATTATTTTGATTATTTGAGTTATTCGAATTACGACTTGAGTTACTATTATTGCCTCGATTACCTGACGAACCGCCAGAATTAGGATCGTTTTCCGATACTCCACCAGAGTTTACTCGCGTACTTGAAGAACCACTTCGTGTAACAAATAAATAATCTAAAGGAATAGTTTCAGTACGCATACCTGCAGCATAAACTTGTATTACGCTACCTTCACGGCGAATATCAAAACCGTATAACTCTTCAACAACGTCTAGTACTTCTTGAATAGTAATTTCTTTTAAGTTTAAGGTAATAGTACCCGTAACGTCTGGATGTACCGCAATACTGTATGATGAATCGTCAACTAATGCGGCAAAAAAATCTTGTGCGTTAACTTCACTAGCTGCAATTTCTAATCGTTTTTCTGCTAATAGTCCATTTTTTGCTGTGTGCATACTTTGCTGCATGAGCTCTTGTTGAACAGCGTTAGGTAGTTGAATTAGGGGTTTTGGTGCTTTACGCTTAGTTGCTTCGTCAATGGCTTTATCTAATTCGTTATTAACAAAAGTGGGTCTATCCGGTACTGTTTGACAACCACCAATAACAATAGATAAAAAAGAAATTAAACAGCTGTTTAAAGTGAATTTTGATAATTTCATAGGATTATTTCTTTTCATAGTTATTTACTTATGATGGGAGAAAACATAGAGAGTTTTAAGCGTTCATCGCCTGAGCGTAATACCACATTTGAGGCGTTTACAATAATCAACTCATGTTCGCCAATATAGTCACCTACTTTCATTAACTTTCCACTAATTACTGCAGATTTATTTTTACTGCTGTAAATAATGGTTTCAAGCGTTAAGCCTTTTTTTAATGTTTCAATACCTGTGGCGTTAACATGAGATAACGGCTTTGTTGGATCTGCGCCTTGTGCGTTAATATAAAAAGGTAAGCTTAATAAGAGCATAGCGGTTAAAATTTTATACACCAATAAACTCCTCATTAATACTTAAGCTGTAAATTTCTACTTCTAATTCGCCTAAGGGGTATTCTTTAATTTTATATTGAAAATCTTTCCAGAAAAACTTCCACGACATCGCTTCTATTTGCGCTAAATAGTCACGTAATTGAAAATATTTTCCCGAGAGTTTTAAACGGATACCATGTTGGTATAGGTTTACAGTAGATACTTTGGATGAAATATCTGCGCTTTCTTTAAGATCAATGATTGTAGTACTTTCAGAATTTGAGAGTGATGAATTAGTTGAGTTGTTATGGTTTTCACTTTCATCTTTTGCCATTAAAGGTTTTGCACCGAGTAGTTCAAATGAAAGCAATGAAACACCTTTTTGAACCTTTAACATATCAATTAAAGCAAAGCGCATTTGAATCGGGTTAATTAATTCAGAGGTCAACCGTAGGAGCTTTTCATCTATTTGTATTAATTGTTTTTCATAAGCAAGTACTTGGGCATTTAAGGTCTTATTTGGATCTTCAGTCAACGCCTCTTCATAAATAGCAATAGAGGATTGAAGCGATTTATTGGTTGAAATTAGTGTTGTTGTTTGGTCATGCATTTCACTCTTTTTAAGTAAAACAGGCTCAAGAAAAAAACTATAGGTAATAAATATAATCGCAATTAGCCCTGTTAATATAATTAAATATTGCTCACGTGCGCTCATAATTAAAAACTTATCTGAAAATTTTTGCCACTTATTCATTTTTTAAGCCCTTGGTATTAATTGTAGAACTTACGGTAAATTGAATTTGTTTATCGTCATTTTCTTGCATCACAAAATTAATAAATTTCTTACCAGACAAAAATGTAGAATGCTCGAATCCTGCTAACCAAGCAGGTACTGCTTGCGGAGTTTTAGTAATACCAGAAAAACTCATGTTGTTTTTGTTCATTTGAATTTCAGATAAACTGATGCCTTTGTGATGTTTTTCAGATAATTCAGTCATGGAGTGAGCAAAACCCGCTACCTGAATTTTTGTTGAGTCAGTTAACTCTGCATATAGATAGGTTTTATTATTTAAAATTGCAGTAAGTGCCGTTATTTTTGTTTTTAGAGTATTGTTAGGTTTGTGTGATGACAATTCATTTTCTAGTGAGGCTAGCTTTTCATTTAAAAAAATCTCTTCACTTTTAAGTTGATTTTGTTGGCTGGTATTTTTAGCTAGCTGATTTTGGTTAACAAAAACGGCTGTTATCATAACCAATAAAATAGAAACCCACAGTACAATAACTCTTTTTAATGTCCATAAAGGTTTAACAGCAATAAGTTCAGGTTGCAGTAAATTTATACTGTGTTTACCTTGTAAAATTTCGTTCATAGGCTTGTCTTCAAGCAAGTTAACATTGAAGCTCCTACCGCACAGGCAAATTCTCGGTGTTCATCAAACCCTTCTGGCATTGGAAGAAGGTTAACTGGGACGTTGGTGTTTTCTGAAATTTTTCTCACTAAAAAAGCTTCGTTTTTCATAGGAATGATCACTTGAACTTTTTTAATAGGGGCTTGCTTTAACTGTCGTTCAAAATAGTCAGTTGAGCGTTGTATCTCAAGGCTCAACATATCAACTGAGCCCATAGTTAATTCTTCTTCCGTTTTTTGTGATATTTGAGCTAAACCACGTATGCGCCGTTGAAAAAATATTTTTCCTTGTTTAATAATCAAAATTAACAGTTCTTCGTTGGCGTGCTGACAAACAAGTAAAATTGCTAAATCGCTATGCGGAATAAGTTGAGCAAAAGCAAATTCAACGGTACTAATAAGCTCTATATTTAATTTATGTTGATTAATATTCTCAACAAGTTTACTTAATTCGCTTAAGTCAGCACATACTACATTAATTTTTTCAGCATTCATTGATAACTGCGGGGCATCAAAATAATCAAGCACCATGTTGTCAGGTTTGAACGGGACAAGATCTTTAATTAACCACTTTAATGCAGCGTTAATTTCAGTATCAGGAACTTTAGGTTTTTCTACTTGCACAATTTTATATTGACTCGATGATAAAACGATACAACATTGACCTGAACCACCGATTTCTTTCGCTAAAGTTGCAATAGATACAGCAGAACTTGGCTGTGTAATACTTTTACAAATTGAAATAGCGTTTAATGGTCGGTAACAATATGACAATGAGTTAGATTGTAAACTCACCCCTACAATATCATTAGATTTATTTTTAGAAAAAAGCTTATTAATTTTAGGAATAAGTGACATTGTTTATTTTATTTTTATTTAATTAATTATTAGAGGAATTATCTTATTTTAACTATTCACTAATGATTTATTAACACACATTTTAATAACCATATGCTATTAATTTAATTAAAAATTTATGTGTTAAATCAGAACATTATTGAAAAGATAATTAGCATGAAATATTCAATCTATTTTAGCGTAAAAAACTTGTTTCATATTAATAGCAATCGCAATAACCAATTGATCATTTATACTCGTTTAAATAGGTCAATTCATTAATACGCTTGATATAACTGTAACGTAAATTCTTAAAACAGCCAGATATTTCCTAAATAAAACCTTAAATTTGTGTGTTTTTCCTTATTAAACAAAAAAACACCTTATTATCAATGATAATAAGGTGTTTTCAATTGATTCCCTAACCACTAAATATGCTTAACAGCACAATGTAGTGTTTAGGATATCGTTATAAGTTAGGCTTGAGCGATAACGATAATTTTGATACTTGTATCAACATCATTGTGTAAGTGAATGATAATATCAAACTCACCTGTTTCGCGTATAGAACCTAATGGTAAACGTACTTCAGCTTTTACAACTTCAACGCCAGCTTCAGTAATTGCATCAGCAATATCACGTGTACCAATTGAACCAAATAGTTTACCTTCGTCACCCGCTTTTGATGCGATAGTCACTTCAGCTAATTTAGTTAATTTAGCAGCACGAGCTTCAGCAGTTGCTAAGTTTTCAGCTAATTTAGCTTCTAACTCAACACGACGAGCTTCAAAATGCTCAACGTTTGCAGAAGATGCAAATACAGCCTTACCTTTAGGTAATAAGTAGTTACGTGCATAACCTGATTTAACAGATACCTTGTCACCAAGGCCGCCTAATTTGGCGATTTTATCAAGAAGGATTACTTCCATTTTCAAAACCCCTTATTAGGTTACTTATGTAAATCTGTATATGGTAATAAGGCTAAATAACGAGCACGCTTGATCGCACGACCAAGTTGACGTTGATATTTAGCAGCAGTACCAGTAATACGGCTAGGAACGATTTTACCACTTTCAGTGATATAGTTTTTTAGTGTTGCAATATCTTTATAATCGATAGAAACAGCACCTTCTGCAGTAAAACGGCAGAACTTACGACGTCTAAAAAAACGAGACATGGATTTCTCCTAATTAATCATTTCAATCTGTTGAGCGTGTAATACTAAAAGCGGATTACCGTTTCTAGATTCGTGACGATTTATAAAACCAATCACTTTTATATTACAGCCCTCAGTTAAATCACGAGTTAAGTGTTGTGACATATCACCTGTTGCTACCACCTGTATTCGAACAAACGCTTGTCTGTTCAACCCTGCTTCATTTTGAATAGAATGATGTTCTATTGAAAACTGACAATGGTGAATACCTGCTGGGCTTGTTGATGCTTTAGGTCGTTTAACAACCGTTCCTACCAACACAAGGCAATTCTCTGCTAAAGAGATTGTCACTGTTACTTATTCTTCGCCAGTAGCTTCTTCAGTAGTAGCTTTCTCGGCACTTGCTTTTTCAGCAGGAGCTTGAGTAGGCGCTTCTTCAGCAACATCTTTCTTAACATCACGGCGCTCTTCTGAAACTGCCATAACTGAAGCTTCAGTTACTGCACCTTTAGTACGCATGATCATGTTACGAATAACAACATCGTTGTAACGGAAAGAAGTTTCTAATTCATCAATAACTGATTGAGGCGCTTCCATGTTAATTAAAACATAGTGTGCTTTATGCAGTTTATTGATTGGGTATGCTAATTGGCGACGACCCCAGTCTTCAAGACGGTGGATTTTGCCTTCAGCAGCATTGATCAAGTCAGTATAACGCTGGATCATGCCAGGTACTTGTTCACTCTGATCAGGGTGAACCATAAATACGATTTCGTAATGACGCATTACGAGCTCCCTACGGTTGTAGTCTCTTATCTGGCTCAGCCAACACCAGTGTTGAGACAAGGAACAAAAAGTTCTAGCTGAATTAAGGTCGCGTAGTGTAGATAAAATAAACGTTAAAGGCAAGATAAATAATGACAGGTAAAAAAAGAGCCTTTATTTTTTTAAAGGCTCTTTAGGTGATATACCCGTTATCAATCAAAATGCTCGTTTCAGAGCGCTTGAATGGTAAAGGGTATAAGTCTATTTTTACTGCTGAAAGAGTTATTATCGAGGTATTGAATTAAAGCGGAATTACTTGACCATTTACAGTTAATTTACCTTGATCAAATTGAGCATCAAACGTTAATTGCTCTTCATCACGAATTATTAATCCTTGCTCAACATACATATTTACCATACCTGCTAAACCTAATTGATGTAAAAGCATTTCAGGGACTTTACCCTTTGCGTTAGCTGTTAAAGCACCAATGATACTCATAGGGTTAGCTTTATTATAAAGGGTATGATTTACAACGACATTCATATCTGATTTAACAGATCCTACCGTCGTGTCAAAACTTAAATCTTTAATAATAAATTCAGGGTTGTTGACTAATAATAGTGACGCTTTATCTATAAATTTTTGCATGGGAAAAGTGGTAGGGTCACCTTGATATTGACTAAACTCTTGATTAATTTCAAAAAGTAATTTTGAATCTAAGTTATTTAAGGCAACGTCTATGATAGCGTTGGTTAATTCATGCTCATCATTTTTAAATTTTTCTGCTCCGTATTTAACATCAATATTCATTAAGCCTTCATTAATTGAACTATTTATATCAAATGATAAGTTATCAATATTAAATAACTCAATTCCTGCTGTATTGCTGGCGTTAATGTTACTAACCACTGCAGCCATACCGCCTGACATAAGAGCATTACCCGTGTAAACATCACCTGCGACTACTTCTTGATCAAACGTTATTTTAACAGGTTTAACATTAACAACAGTTTCCATATCACTAAAACTACCTCCGTCCCAGTTGATATAACCAGTGACTTGTTTTTCATCTTTAAGTGTAAATTCACTGTCTAGTTTAGCGATAGTTATTTGCACAGCTTCTTCATTATAAATGGTTTCATCCATTTTATAGTGGCTAGTGTAGTTCATGGCGTAACTAATAGAGGAGGTAATGGTGAGTTTTTCGTTTAAAATTTTAACAAATTTATCAATTTGGGCTTTATTTTCGTCTGGCTGTGTTTCTGCTGTATTTTGTGGATCAGCTAAGAAGGTAAATTCAGTATTAGAATTAGCGAGTGCAAAATCTAAACCTCGACTATTGATAATAACGGGACCATAGCTTAATTTCTCATTAACCAATAGAGTATATTGGTTAAACTCAGCGGGCATATTTTTAAACTTAATTTTAGCGATAGACTCACCACTAAACCATTGGTTAATAAAGCTTCTCTCTACAATTTCAATACTAGGGTGTTCTGCAAATCGTGTTAAAATATTGTCGTATTCAGTTTTAACCATGCCACCAACAATTTTTGGCCCTATAAGACAGGCACAAGCGATAGCGCCAATAATAAATCCACGTTTTTTCATTTTTATCATTCCTTTTATTTAAGTTTTTTGTCTTATAATTTAATTTAATACATTAAGTTAGAAGATGGCGTGAGAACATGATGTTCAAACAAAATTTGAGATTATATAATCTTACGAGTTAATTCAACCGCTTAATAATAACAAGGTTACAACGCAAAACGAATTAGGCTTATAACCGTTACCAATCAAGATGCTCGTTTCAGAGCGCTTGAGCGTAAATGTCTATAAGTAAGTAATTCAAGGCAATACTTTATTGCAATGGTTATTCCCTTATAAAAAATATTAACGACGAAGTCATCTTTTACAGGAATAAACACTCAAGCGCTTCTTAGATGTAATTCAGCCCTTATTGAGTCTTATTAGACGTTTTGGCTTTAGTAGATTTTATTGGTTTGTTAGTCGTTGTCTTACTATTTCAAATAAACAGATACCTGTTGCTACTGAAACATTTAAACTTGAAACACTACCTGCCATGGGTAATTTAACCAGTTGGTCGCAGTTTTCACGAGTTAGGCGACGCAAACCTTTGCCTTCAGCGCCCATCACTAGTGCCATAGGCCCTTCAAACTTAACATCATATATATTTATATCTGTTTCGCCAGCAGTGCCAACAATCCAAACACCAGACTGCTGTAGTTGTTTTATAGTACGTGAAAGGTTAGTTACTTGAACAAGTGGTACCGTATCAGCAGCACCTACGGCAACTTTTCTAACGGTAGCCGTAATACGAGCCGCATTATCTTTAGGAACAATAATGGCATGCACCCCAGCAGCATCGGCATTACGCAAACAAGCACCTAAATTATGTGGATCGGTTACGCCATCAAGTATAAGGAAAAAAGGTAATTCAGTTTTTTTTATCGCATTGGCGATCATATCGTCAAGGTCAGATTCTGTGTAAACTTTACCGGATTTTACGCGCGCTAGAACGCCTTGATGCTGCTCGCCTTCACTTTTTTCATCAAGAGCTTTTCGGTTAACTAATTGTGCAGGAATACCATATTTTTTGGCTAGATTAATAATCGGTTTTAAACGCTCGTCTTCTCGTCCCTTTAAAAACCATAACTCTATAAACAATTCTGGAGCTCTTTTGAGCATTGAATTAATTGCATGAATACCAAATACGACTTCGTCTTGTTTTGCCATGTTATTTACTTATTTATCTTTTTTTTAAATGTGATGTTAACGTGTTTACATGAGGTAACTTTTACATATACCCGTTACCAATCAAGATGCTCGTTTCAGAGCGCTTGAGCGATAGTTCTACAAGTAATAATATCACTTCACTTTAGCGCGCGCATTTTTACCTGGGCGTGGCTTTTTAGCACTTTTCTTTTTCGCTTTAGTTTTAGTTTTGGTGGTTGCAGGTTTTTTACTTGCAGAGCGCTTATTTGTATCCTTACCAGCACTATTTTTTTTAATACCCTTGCGAGGTTTATGAGAGCGCTTTTGATCTTTTTCATTAATGACAGCACCATCAATCATCAAATCTATTTTTTTCTCATCTAAGTTTACTGCCGCCACTTTTACCTCAATGGCGTCACCTACTTTATATTTGGTTCCAGTATTTTCACCAGTTAAGCACATTCTAACTTCATCAAATTTATAATAATCTCTACCTAATGAATTAATGTGTATTAAACCTTCTATGCCTAAATGCGCAAGCCTAACAAATAAACCAAAATTTGTGACGGTTGAAATAACACCGCTAAAAGTATCGCCGATGTGGTCTTGCATAAACTCACATTTTAGCCAATCAGCTACGTCTCTGGTGGCATCATCTGCTCGGCGTTCGGTCATTGAGCAGTGTTCTCCTAGCTCGATAACTTCTGCTGAGCTATAGGTATATGCACCGTCATTAGCGCCACTAACTTTGTTAGCGACCTTTTCTTGTTTTTCAAGAATGGCTTTAATCACTCTATGCACCACTAAATCAGGGTAACGACGTATAGGTGAAGTGAAATGGCTATAAGAGTCAAGCGCTAAACCAAAGTGACCTAAATTATCACTTTGATATACGGCTTGTTTCATTGAACGCAGTAACATGGTTTGAATAAGTTCTTGATCAGGTCTATTCGCTATACTTTTTAAAATATTGCCGTAATCAGCAGGCGTGGGTTCTTCTTTTGCAGGTGTTTCAATGCCTAACTCACGCATGTAGGTCACAAAATTATTATATTTATCTCCACTGGGTTTTTCATGCACCCTAAATAAACCGTGAGCTTTGTGTTTTTCTATAAATTGAGCGGTAGAAACATTCGCCAAAATCATACATTCTTCAATAATTTTATGTGCGTCGTTACGTACTAAGGTTTCAACTGCCGCTATTTTCTTGTCTGCATTGAAGATAAATTTAGATTCTTCAGTTTCAAAAGCAATAGCTCCGCGTTTTAATCGTGCATCGGATAATGCTTGATACATTGAATTTAGGTTTTGAAGATCTGGCACTAATGCCGCATATTCATGGTTAAGTGCTTCATCACCTTCTAATATTGCAGCAACTTTTGTATAAGTAAATCGAGCATGCGAGCGCATAACTGCTGAGTAAAAAGTAGAGTCAATTAAATCGCCTTGCGCGCTAATCGACATTTCGCACACCATACATAAACGATCTACATCAGGGTTTAGCGAACATAAACCATTAGACAGTTTCTCTGGTAACATTGGAATAACTTGACTAGGAAAATATACCGAGTTTCCACGTGATATTGCTTCATCATCTAAAGCGGTTTCATCGCGCACATAATAACTCACGTCAGCAATTGCCACCCATAATGTCCAGCCACCATTTTCTTTAGGTTTACAGTAAACGGCATCATCAAAGTCGCGAGCGTCTTCACCATCAATGGTTACTAGAGGTAAAGTTCTTAAATCAGTTCGGCTTAATTTTGGTGCTTCTTCAACCTCGTCAGAAAGTACACTGACTTCTTCTAACACCTGTGCAGAAAACTGGTGAGGTAGATCGTGTTCTCTTAGAGCTATTTCAATCTCCATACCCGGTGCCATGTGCTCACCTAAAATCTCAACTACTTTACCAACCGCATTGGCACGCTTGGAAGGTCGTTGAGTAACATCAACAACCACAATTTGACCATGCCTTGCTCCCATACGTGAATCGGGATCAATGACTATATCGAGATTAATACGAGCATCATCTGGTTTCATGTAAACAATGTGTTTTTCAACAAAGATTCGACCAACAAGGCCGCTTTTTCTGGGTTGAATTACATCTAATATACGAACTTCTTTTCTGCCTTTTCTATCGGTTCTATCGACTAAAATAGCTTCAACAATATCGCCGTGAATTACCCGTTTCATTTCATATGCGGAAATGTATAAGTCTTTTCCTGGCTTATCACCTGAGGCAACGTCTGGAATAAAAAATCCAAAGCCATCTCTGTGCCCACTTACTCGACCAGTCAATACACTATTTTTAGGCGTAATGGCGTATTGTTTGAATTTGTTAAATATAATTTGACCGCTTGTTTCCATCGCGCGTAAACGCCGCTTTAAGCCTATTTTATTGTTCTCATCAGTATATTTAAATATTTTGAGTAAAGCATTAAAGGTAGGAGGGATCGGAGCGTCTTGAATGACAGATAAAATTAATTCTCTACTAGCAACTGGTTGCTCGTATTTTTCGGCTTCGCGTTTAGAAAAAGGGTCTTTCATGGTTATAGGCTAAATTCAATAATTTTTTTTATTATACGTTATTACCTTTATTATTTCTTTTATAAAGCGCATAAATGCGCAACATTATTATTTATTTATAGTTTTATCGCAAAAATAGTGTCTACTATGGTTTTTGCATATTCATTAAACACTATTCGTTATATAAAAAGTTTGTAAAATTCAAACAACAAGCCACTATAAAGTAGGGATAATATGAAACTTAAAAAGTCATTGATCGTTCTTTCCATTTCTGCCGCATTACTTTCAGCGTGTGCCGAAAACTCACTATCTCAAAAGAACCAAACTAACTCCGTTACTAATAAGCAAGGCGATGTAACATCTAATATAAAAACACAAGAAGTTATTGTTGCATCTAAAAAAGCTAATGAATTATTCGATGCTATTTTTACGGAAGGCGTTGAACGTAGCCCTATGATGCAAACCTACCTTGGCATTAAAACAGATTATGATAAATGGGACGATATTTCTGAAGATAATACACTAAAAGAATTAGCATTTTCTAAAGCAGATCTTAAACGAGTTCAAGCGCTAGATATTAACTTGCTAGATGCTCAAACTAAAATTAGTTATCGTTTATTAGTACAACGTTTAGAAAATGAGATTGCTGATCATCAATGGCGATTCCATAATTATCCTGTCAATCAAATGTTTGGCTTACATTCACAAGTACCCGCTTTTTTAATTAACCAACACTCTATTAGTAATGTAGAAGAAGCAAAGGACTATATTGCTCGGGTGAATGGCTCAAAAAAACTTATTTTACAATTAATTGAGCAATTAAAGTTAAGAGAAGCTAAAGGTATTATTGCCCCTAGATTTGTTTTCTCGCATGTTATTCGTGATTCAAATAATATTTTAGTAGGGACTCCTTTTGATAAAATAAAAGGTGAAAATAGTACATTATTAAATGATTTTGAAAGTAAAATCACAGAATTATCTGTATCTAATGATGAAAAATCAGCATTAATCAGTGAGCTTAATAATGCGTTAATCAACAATTTAAAGCCGGGTTATGAGCAATTAATTTCATACCTAAAACAACTTCAAACTAAGGCCGACGATAGAGACGGAGTATGGAAGTTCCCCAACGGTGAAGCTTATTTTAAAAATGCATTACAACGCACAACCACAACAGACTTAACCTCAGAAGAAATTCATAAATTAGGGCTAAGTGAAGTTGATCGTATTCATAACGAAATGCGCGTCATCATGAAAACAGTTAATTTTAAAGGCGACTTAAATGCCTTTTTTGACTTTATGAGAGACGACAAGCAATTTTATTACGCTGATGACGAAGCAGGTAGAGCAAAATATTTACAAGAAGCCGTTGCATTAATTGATGATATGGAAGGCAGACTAGACAGCTTATTTTTAACTAAACCTAAAGCCAAATTAAAAGTTAAAGCCGTGGAATCTTTCCGTGAAAAATCAGCCGGCAAAGCATTCTATCAACAACCTGCACCTGATGGTTCTCGTCCAGGTATATACTACGCTAATCTTTACGACATGGCGTCAATGCCGATATACCAAATGGCGGCATTAGCTTACCATGAAGGACTGCCGGGTCATCATATGCAAATTGCAATCAAGCAAGAACTAACCGGCATTCCTAAATTTAGAAAGTTTGGTGGTTATACTGCTCATACCGAAGGTTGGGGTCTTTATTCAGAGATGATACCTAAAGAAATTGGCTTATACCAAGACCCTTATTCTGATTTTGGTCGTTTAGCGATGGAACTATGGCGTGCTTGTAGGTTGGTTGTTGATACCGGTATACATACGCAAAAATGGACACGCGAAAAAGGGATTGAGTATTACGCTACTAACACACCTAATGCTAAATCAGACGCTGTTAAAATGGTAGAACGTCATATTGTTATGCCGTCTCAAGCTACCGCTTATAAAATAGGCATGTTAAAAATTATTGAGTTGCGAGAAAAATCTAGAGTTGAGCTAGGTGATAAGTTTGACATTAGAGAATTTCACGATGTAGTACTTAAAAATGGACCAGTACCTTTAAATATATTATCTGAACTTGTTGATAGCTATATTAAAGACAAACAAGCTTAACTTTAAAAAATCACGTTTTATTAAAATAAAGCTTTAAGGCGTCTATACCCGTTACCATTCAAAATGCAGGTTTGTGTGGGAGCTAAAAATAACGCCGCATAAACTATTTTTAGACCCATCGAAGAAGCGCTTGAGCGTTTACTCGATGGGTCTAATAGGCTTAAGTTTAATACTCGGTAATTTTTGCCGCATTCACAACTCGATCGGGCATTTTATCGGCAAGTTTTTGTAACAATGAAGATATTTGCTTGTGTATTTTTTTACTGTCGGTTATAGCATGATGAAGCTGAGAATATAATGCCGGATAATCAAGTGGGCTGCCCAATCCTTTTTCATACAACTGAGCAAGCCTAATTTGAGCTTTTAAATTTTTTAATGTTGCAGCTTCTTTTAAAAAGCGAATTGCTTGGTCTATATCTACTTGTACAAATTTACCTATGTGATAATACCGCCCTATTTGCTCAAGTGCTTCAGATAAGCCTTGATCTGCGGCTTCATGCATGTAAAACAAACCTAATTCAATATCCTTTTTAACACACACGCCATAAGCTAGCATGTCGCCCCACAAAAATTGATATGAAGGCATTTTTGATTTAACCGCACGAGCTTCAATGTCTTGTACTAATTGACATTCATCAATAACAACTTGGCTCAAATGTTTATTTTCTTTGATCAAATCTAATAATTGGTTATCAGTATATATTTGTACCACTTTCAATACCTCAGCAGAAGATTGAAAAGATATAACCATGTATAAAATTACACTAAAAAAGGAGTACTTCATAAAATAGCCTATAAATTTTTAAAGTATGATGATTTAACATCAACATAGACAAACAACAACATTACTTACGTATCGGCAAATCTAAAATAAAGATGAGGGATTAAATACAACTCCATACAAAAGCTTTTATTTTATATTTTTATATATTCATTTATAAATAAGCAATATTAATACCATAAAACTAAATTTAAGTGCTTGCACTCTAGGTAAGTTCATATAACAATAATAATGATCTTTTGAAAAAGAGCCTATTAAATGTCTGAATTAGAACAATTAATTAAAAATTCTAAAGCTAATGAAGAAATCGCTAAAAAATTATTTGAAATTGAGACCGAAGTATTAACATCAAATTCAAGTGATGAATTGTTGCAGCGCTTATTAAACTCCATCAAAAGTAAATTTAATTTAACTCATATCCGCTTACTTTTAGTTGATCCGACTCCAATATCGTTTTTAATTAATGAAAATATAAAATCTTATTGGTATCAGCATAAAACAACTCGAGTTACTCATAAACAACTAAAAAAATTTCATCTGAATAATAAACCTTATTTAACTGACAATATTGAAAAGTTACTAACTACTTTTTCTCCTGATGTCTTAGGTCAAGGACAGTCTTTTGCACTCACTCCCTTAATTCTTGAAAATAAGCTTTTTGGTAGTGTATTGTTTACCGATACTAATAAAACACGCTTTACGGCTAATTTAGGAACCTTTCATTTAGAGCAACTAGCCGTAAAAGTCAGCTTATGTTTATCCAATGTATTAGCGAGAGAGCAACTCGAATACATTGCTAATTACGATCGATTGACCGGAGTTGCCAATAGACGATTAATGGATATATCAATATCAGAAGAGTTAATTCGCCAACGCAGATATGGTGTTTCATTCGCGCTATTGTTTATTGATTGTAATAAATTTAAAAAAATTAATGATACCTACGGGCATGATTGCGGCGATAAAGTATTAATGTATGTTGCCCAAACCATTAAAAAACTTATACGAGAGAATGACCGATGCTTTCGCTATGCAGGCGACGAATTTGTCGTTACGTTAGCCAGCCAAAATTATAATGAAGCCTTAATAGCGGCTAAAAGGCTGTGCCAATATTTTATTGAGCACCCCATGCCCTACGAAGATAATTTACTCCCTATTACCATTAGTTGTGGGGCGGCAGTAAGTGATGGAAAATTAACCATGAATGAACTATTAAAAAAAGCAGATCAACAGCTTTATCTTAATAAAAAAATGCAAGAGTATGAAAGCTAATTGTACAAACCAAATAAAGCTCAAAATGCATTGAATTTAATACATTACCTACTTGAATCTAAGAACTTATGTTGTGTTGAAACGAGTATCTTGATTGGTAGAGGGTATAAACAATATTAAACTTTTGAAAAAAAAGCAGAACAAAATTAATTTTGCTCTGCTTTTATCCATTATTGACTCATGCTTTTACAGATTACTGACTAAAATCTACCCCAGATTGCGCGGTAAAATAAGCAAACATAGTGTAAACCGCGGTATTATGTTTTAACGCTTTAGCGTCTACTTTATCCAATGTATCGTTATCGTTATGATGATAATCGAAGTACAAACTGCCATCAGGAGCAAAATTCACGCTAGGCATACCTGCCTCGCTCATTAAGCTCATGTCTGATTGCGCTTTAGCGGTATTCGTTTTACTTACACCCACCCCCATTGGTTTAAGATAGGTGGCAAGTTCATGTAAAGCTGATAAAGAATTTTTACCAACACCCGTTCTCATCTCATAAATTGGGCCAACCCCAAAATCCCATTCAGCGCCAATAACATGACCTGTCATATCGCCTTTACGCTTTTCAACATATTGTTTAGCGCCAACTAAACCAATTTCTTCTGCAGCAAATAAAATTACACGAATAGTTCGTTTAGGTTTAACTGAAAGCTGAGCTATATGGTGCGCTGTCGCCATCATCATACCTACGCCAATACCATCGTCAACTGCGCCTGTACCAACATCCCAACTGTCTAAATGTGCGCCTATTGCAACAACTTCATCAGGAAATTCGCTACCCGTAATTTCACCAATCACGTTAGCCGTTTTGGCATTTACTTTAGGGTCGCTATGCGAGGTAAGTTTTAAATAAAATTTAACTTCTTTTCCGCGTTTTAACTGGTTAAGTAGCAAATCCGCATCAGGATTAGAAATACTCGCCGCCGCTATTTTATTACCGCCTTTTTCATAGCGTACTGAACCTGTGTGAGCTAAGCGATTATCATCAGTACCAATCGAGCGAATAATAATAGCAGCTGCACCTTTTTTAGCTGCAACTGCAGCGCCATTCATTCTAGCAGCAACTGCAGGTCTATAACCCTTGCCATCAATATGCCGCTCCATACGATACGAGATAAAAGCAATTTTACCCATTAAGCTATTATCAGGTGCTGCCTCTAGATCTTTCAAGGTTTTAAAATGCGCAATATTACCCGTTATACCTTCTTCACCTGTACCAACACTGCCACCTAAGGCAATAGCCACTATTTTGTGAGGATAAGGAGCAACTACTTTTGCTTCAACTTCGCCTCTTTGCCAGTAAGTCGCGGTGACTTCTTCGGTCCATACTTTATCAAAACCTAAGGCTTTCATTTTATCAACAGCCCAAGTAATCGATTTTTTATCTCCCTCAGACCCAACTAAGCGATGACCAACTTCGGTCGTTAGCGACTCAATTAAGTCGTAAGATAAATTAGAATTTAAGGCGGTTTCTTTTAAAGCCATTAATTCTTTTTGGTGTTTTGCATCAAGTACATCAGCAGTTGCAATGGTACTCACCAAAGCAATAGATAACACCCCTATTTTTAACAAATTATTTAACATTGAAGATCCTAAAAGTTAGTTATGAAGCTAGTATTGATAATATCGCTTTGACATGCAATTAGCCTGAGCGATCAAAAGCAGCAATTAAACGCAATTGTTTAATATACCAAGTAAAGCAAGGAATAATAGCGGTGATTGTAAAAAGATATACGCGTTAGCATTTGGATTTATTGGCAAAGGTTAATTTTAGTTGGATCTAATTTAGGTTGGGTTGAGTTGGATTGGGTTGGGTTGGGTTGGGTTGGGTTTAAGCAAGGTGGATATAGCCAAGGAATAGATTTAATTTTTATTTATTAAATAAAGAATTACGTTGATGCGAACATCAGTTTAAACAAGGTCTATTTAAACTGATGAATGTTATAATTAAATTAAATCAATTGAATCAAATTAGAACAGTAAATAGTTACACCGAAAATTAATACAAAAAACAACTCAATGCAGTACTTACATCGAAAAAGAAGATCCACAACCGCACGTTGTTGTTGCATTAGGGTTGTTTACTAAAAAGCGGCTACCTTCTAACCCTTCAACATAGTCGACTTCGCCATCAACCAAATATTGAATACTCATAGGGTCTACTACCATGACCACACCTTTTTTCTCAATTGTCATGTCTCCTTCATTTACCTTTTCATCAAAAGTAAATCCATACTGAAAACCTGAACAACCACCGCCTGTTACATAAACACGCAATTTTAGCTCCGGATTTTCTTCTTCAGAAATTAAAGAAAGCACTTTATTTGCTGCCGCATCTGAAAATTTAATTGGTAATTCTGGGTTAGACATAACTCTCTACTTAATACATATTAACTGGGTGCAATTATCTTAAACTTGACTGTTTTAGTCAAGTATTATAGGGATCGATTTAACTAAACGCCCTAATTTACTACTCCATTTAAAACTTTCTTCTAAACGGTGATATTTTTGCCAGCGTCCTTTTGGCAAAGTGATCATAATGTTTATTTTTTCTGGTGAAAAACCTTCCGGTAAAACAAAGTTACCTTCAATCACCTGAAAAAACTTAAAACTAAACGAAAGCTGTTTTTTAGTTAACTCTGAAATTTCAGCAAGTTTTAATACCGTAGTTTTATTATTCATACTGCCAGAAATTTTTATATCAACCGTGCCTTTAGCATATTTTTTTTTAAGTAATTGATGAACTAAAAAAACCCTAAAGCTATATCTATTATGCGTTTCAGTTTTTGATACCATAAAATCATCAAGCACAACCCCTTCTGCTTGTTTTTCAGGTGCCATGATTTTTTCGTAAAAGGCGAGTTCTTTTTTTAATTCGTAGTGCTCGTTTTCAACCTCTTTGAGTAAAGCTAAAGACTTTTGACTTGCCATGGCTTCTACAGCTAATTCTACTTCAAGGGTATTTATTCTTTTTATTTGTTCAGCTTGTTGCTTATACAAAAGTTCTAATCTTTTTTTGTGATAAGATAAAGCTTCTGACTGATGAACATGAAAATAATTACCTACTCTATAGCCAACAAAAATGCAGGTAATAATAAGTAAAAATAGTAATATTGATGAACGAAAAACACCCATTTTTTGCACAATAGAATTAAGATTTATTTTTGCTAACCAGTTCATTTTAATGTATTACATTGACTTATATTTTATTGGATTTATGACGCTATTTTTACACTATTGACCGATAAAAGTTATACAATACTTTGTCGTTTTATCGAATCTATAATCAGTAAAAACAACCGCTTGATGATTTATTTAAATGATATTACTCTCATTAAAAAAACGCTTGTCGCTTCCTATCACTTCATGGCAACTTTGCTTGCTAGCCACAATTATAGGCGCATTATCTGCCTTATTAATTGTAGGCTTTACTATAACAATAAATCTTATACAGCAATTATATTTAAGCGAAAAAGATAACTATAGCAGTTTAGATGAATTAAGTCGTTTTGTTCTGCCCATCATCGGTGTTTTAATTATACTTTTATGCTCTTGGTTCACTGGTTATAAATATTTAAGTACCGGTATTCCTTTCGTTTTACATCGCTTAAAAGTTGCCCATGGCATTATTCCTTTACGAAATACCATCAACCAATTTGTTGGCAGTGCAATTGCGTTAGCGACTGGGTTTTCTGTCGGCAGAGAAGGCCCAGCTATTCATTTAGGAGCTGCATTAAGTGGGTATTTTGGGAACTTATTACGGCTTCCACATAATAGTATGCGCACCTTGTGTGCCTGTGGTATTGCTGCGGGTATTTCTGCTAGCTTTAATACACCGCTCGCTGCGGTGATTTTTGTAATGGAAGTAATATTACGTGAGTATAAGGTGCATATATTCATTCCTATCATGATGGCTTCATTGGTGGGGTCAATGATCACAAGCAGCGCACTGGGCCCTGCTCTTGAACTTGAGTACTTTACTAATATTGCGTTAGATTTAGCACATTTTCCTGTACTTATAATATTCGCCATTATGATGGGTATTATCGCCTTTGTATTTAACAAAACTTTAGTGAATGTTATTAAAAAGGCATCTAAATTTCATGTGGTGATTCGCCTTTTAATGGCAGCACTTATAACTGGTATTTTGAGCTATGCTGTTCCACAAGCGCTAGGGACTAACTTAGGAGCGATTAGCTTTTCATTAGGTGAGAGCGCTTCATTGTCTTTTTTAATTGCTTTACTGGCAGCTAAATTAGTAATGACAATTTTTGCTTTGGGTTTAGGAATTCCAGGTGGAGCCATTGGACCTATTTTAGGCATAGGGGCAATAGCCGGTAGCTGTGCAGCAATGTTAGTACATTATTATTTTCCTGAAGTTGTATTAACTAACGACTTAGCGCTAATGGGCATGGCAGGTATGATGGCAGCCACTTTAAATGCACCATTGGCGGCTTTAATTGCGGTAGTAGAATTATCTAACCAGTTAGAAATTATTGTGCCCGCGATGATTGTAATTGCAACCGCTTGTATTGTATCAGGACAGTTTTTTGGCAATCGTTCTTTATTTGTAATGCAACTTGAAGTACAAAACCTTATTTACCGTAAGCCGCCTTTAGAAAAATCGTTGCAACGCATTGGCGCGTTAGGAGTAATGAATGAAAATATTACCCTATTTAACCAACTATCCTCGTCAGAAAAATTAGAACAAATTAAGCAGCTTGATGATAAAACCTTATTATTAGACACCGTAAATAACCCCGAGACACAAAAAAATACTTATTATTGGGTTCAAGGTAGCAGCGATCCGGATAACCCAGCATTGATGAATCATTTATTATTTCCATTAAATGCTCAATCAACATTAGTTGATGCTTATTTACTATTAGTAAAAAAACGTAATGGCGGTGTTTATATCTATGGAGATCATGAAGACGATGTTTTAGGGGTGATCACTTTTGAGCAAATAAGACTTTTTTTAATTGAAGGAAAAATACGTTAATGACCACAATATTATGGCTTAAAGCTTTTCATGTTGCTTTTATGGTAGCTTGGTTTGCAGGTATTTTTTACTTACCTCGGCTCTTTGTAAACCATGCTGAAACTCAATCAAAAGAGGTCTCAGAGCATTTAAAAGGTATGGAAAAACGATTACTTAGTTTTGTTACCCCATTTGCTTTACTAACCTTGGGCTTGGGTTTTGCTTTAATTTATCAATATGGTATCGAATGGTTTATTGCTTCAAAATGGCTACACGCTAAGCTTACATTGGTTATTTTAGTTATTATTTATCATCTATATTGTTTTAAATTGGTTAAAGTTTTTCAAAATGACAAAAATACCAAATCTGGTAGGTTTTACCGCTTGTTTAATGAACTACCGGTTTTTGCTTTATTTGGAATTATTGTTTTAGTGTATCTCAAACCGTTTTAATTTTGATTGTTTAAATCGCTTAATTTAGCTAACTTTCAGGCAGTAAAATTGGCTATATTACATAATCATTTATGGTATATTCCTTACCAATTTCAAAAACTATACCCGTTACCAATCAAAATGCTCGTTTCAGAGCGCGTGAGCGATATCAATTCAAGGCAATACTTTATTGTAATGGTTGTTCCCTTATAAAAAGTATTAACGATGAAGTGATTTTGCTCAAGCGCTTCTTCGATGGGTCTAAAAATAATTTATTCGTCGTTATTAAGTTTAGTCATGGAATAACCATGACATAAACTTAATGCCTTGCCTAAATTGTTTTTAGTTCCCACTGAAACCTGCATTTTGAATGGTAACGGGTATGTAAAATACATATTTTTTACCATACTCACTATTTTAGGTAGTAAAAACATGATGAAATTTGAAGGAAGTCATATACTTTCTGTTTCACAATTTGATCGCGATGCTATTTCACGCATTTTAGAAATATCTTCACTTATGGCACCTTACGCCATGAGAAAAAAGCGTTGTACTGTACTTAATGGTGCTATTTTAAATAATCTTTTTTTTGAACCTAGCACTCGCACCCGTGTAAGTTTTGGCGCTGCCTTTAATTTATTAGGCGGTTTTGTAAGAGAAACCGTTGGTGAAGAAAACTCCTCTTTGAGTAAAGGAGAGTCGCTTTTTGATACGGCTAGAGTGATCAGCGGCTATTCCGATATTATTGCAATGCGCCACCCTAAAATGTACTCCGTTGAAGAGTTTGCAAAAGGTAGCAGTGTGCCAGTAATTAATGGCGGTGACGGTGCTAATGAACACCCCACGCAAGCGCTGCTCGACTTATTTACCATTAAGTCAGAAATGGCACCATTTAATAAAAATTTAGATAATTTAAACATTACCTTAATGGGTGATTTAAAACACGGTCGCACAGTTCATTCGCTATCTAAGCTGTTAAGTTTATATAAAAATGTAAAAGTGACCATGATATCGCCAAATGCTTTACAAATGCCTGATAGCGTTATATCAACCTTAACTAATGCTGGGCATGAAGTGATCCAAACTGATAAAATTGAAGGCCATCTAGCTTGTGATGTTATTTATCAAACCCGAATACAACAAGAGCGGTTTGCTAGTAAAGATGAAGCTGATTTATACCGTGGGCACTTTAGTTTAAACAAAGAAATTTATCGTCAATATTGTAAAGAAAATACAGTCATTATGCACCCATTGCCAAGAGACTCGCGCCCTGATGCAAATGAACTTGATGACGACTTAAACGACTTAGACAACCTAGCTATTTTCAGACAAGCCCAAAATGGTGTGCTAGTTCGTATGGCATTATTTGCATTAGCATTAGGGGTTGAAAACAAGTTAACCGCATTTGAAAAACCAGTAACTTGGCACACTGCTAAATAGCAAACTTTAAATTAAAGAATACGCCATTTGAAGCTAATATTATTTGAACTTAATAAATGTTGAGAAAAATTAAATGAATAAATCTGAACAACTTTTTGAAAACGCCCAACAAACTATTCCCGGCGGCGTAAACTCTCCAGTAAGAGCATTTAACGGCGTAGGCGGAACACCTTGCTTTATAAAACGTGCTGAAGGCGCTTATATTTATGACGCCGACGATAAAGCTTACATAGACTATGTTGGTTCTTGGGGGCCGATGATTTTAGGTCATAACCACCCTGCTATTTTAGAGGCCGTTATTTCAACAGCAAAAGATGGTTTAAGTTTTGGTGCACCCACTGAACTTGAAATAACCATGGCTGAAAAAGTAAAAGCACTTGTGCCTTCAATGGAAAAACTCAGAATGGTAAGTTCTGGTACTGAAGCAACCATGACGGCGATACGTTTAGCGCGAGGTTATACCGGTCGAGATAAAATATTAAAATTTGAAGGTTGTTATCATGGTCATGCTGACGCTTTATTAGTAAAAGCCGGCTCTGGCGCACTAACCATGGGTGTCCCTAATTCTCCTGGTATTCCTGCTGATTTTGCAAAACATACGTTAACGGTAAGTTTTAATAATATTGAAGAAGTTAACGCCATTTTTGCACAATACAAGGATGAAATTGCTTGTATTATTGTAGAGCCTGTTGCCGGAAACATGAACTGTATTCCTCCAGTAGCTGGCTTTCTTGAAGGGTTAAGAGACGTTTGTGATGAACATAAAAGCGTTTTAATTTTTGATGAAGTAATGACGGGGTTTAGGGTTGCACTTGGCGGCGCACAGGCACTTTACAATGTTACACCTGATTTGACCACATTAGGTAAAGTTATTGGCGGTGGTATGCCTGTTGGGGCTTTTGGTGGAAAAAAAGAAATAATGGACTTTATAGCTCCGGTCGGTCCGGTTTATCAAGCGGGTACTTTATCGGGTAATCCAATTGCTATGGCCGCTGGCTTAGCAGCATTAACGGAGCTATCGCAGGGTAATAAGCATCAACAATTATCAGCAGGCACTAAAAAGTTAGCGCTTGGTTTAAAAGCCATGGCTGAAAAAAACAATATTGCGCTAAGCGTAACTTATGTAGGTGGAATGTTTGGCTTTTTCTTTACAGACTCTAAAGAGCCAATCACCTCTTATGTGCAAGCTACAGCTTGTGATAATGAAAAATTTCAAAAATTCTTTCACTTAATGTTACAAGAAGGGGTTTATTTAGCTCCTTCAGCTTTTGAAACTGGCTTTTTATCAACCGCGCATACCGATGATATTATTGATAAAACTCTTGCTGCGGCTGATAAGTGTTTTGCTCAGCTGTAATACAATATACCCATATCACTCAAGACGCAGATTCAGCATTTTGATTGATTAATCAAGGGAGTATATACCCGTTACCAATCAATATGCTCGTTTTAGAGTATCTTGAATAGTAACGGGTATATAAAGTAAAAAGGTAGATGCGAATTTCACATCTACCTTTTTTATTGCGTCAATTTTTTAACACTTATCTTTTATTTCTCATACAAGCACATCAATGAATTGACCTAGTTTATACGAAGAATAAAGTGATTAATTACAATTGTTACCACCTCTATCTAACAGTAAACACACATTTACAGTACTAATGAAACCGTCTTTTTAACTTGTCCATTTCTTTTGAAAGCCAGTGATGTGCTTCCTCCCAGCCCATTTCTAAACCTGAAAAAGTTTTTACATTCCACTTATCAATTTTTCTTAACTTGATCAAATTTTCAATTTCAGTTTTATTTTGTTGGTTGTAATATACAAAAGCAATTGCTTTTAGTTGTTCTTGAGAAGCCATAGTTAATTTAGCTTCAAATTCTACTTCAAAGTCATGAATGTTATTAATTAATAGTGCAAAATTTGCGGTTATCGTTTTTCTTAATGCCCTATGGCTTTCTTCAACCATTTCTAAGGTTAATTCAACGCCATCATCAACAATTACTTCAATAATATTATTAGGCAATATCACTAAGTACCCAAAATCTAAACGGTGTTTCATCTTTCCCCTAGGTAACTTTATGTAAAGATAAGCTATTTTTTATATCACCATCACATAAAGTAATGAAATAGGTTAATTCACGATTTAGCTACAGATACTTATTAAAGCACCTTTGCATTTATCCTGCATTTAGCGCTCGTTTAGTGTTGTTAACATTAATATATAACTTCATATTAGTCGTTAGCCAATATAATGCAAAATATGACGTATTAATTACCAAAAAGTTTATCTAACCAAGATGATTTTTTAGATGGAGGTGCCGTACAGGTTTTCAATTTTTCAAGATAATGGGTATTAGCAGGTAAAGAGATAGTTTCATTGCAATTGTCTGAAACCGCGTTACCTGTAGCTTTTTCAAAGGTAATTTGTTCAATGCTTTCAGGCTTTTTCATAAGCTTGTTTGTTACGCCCTGCTTGTTCATATAATCAGCAAATAAAACTAATGCGCCACTACTTCCGGTTAACTGGGTCGGTTTATTATCATCTCGACCAACCCAAGAAGTTACCAAGTGTTTATTATCAAACCCTACAAACCAGCTATCGCGTTGATCGTTAGTTGTGCCGGTTTTGCCCAATACGCTTTTATCTTTAAGTCGCCACGTAAGTGATTTTGCCGTACCTCGAGTAGTTACTTTAGATAGCGCATAATTTAATAAATAGGACGCTTGAGAAGAAAATAATTGGCTGTTTGTCGGTGTAAACTCCCAAAGTGTAACGTCATTAGAAGAAATAATGCGTGTAATAGCGTGACCTTGTTTACTAAAGCCATTTGAAGCTATAGGTAAGTAAAATTGATTAACTTCCACTGGCGACATGTTAATTGAACCTAATAAAATTGAAGGTCGTGCGGCAATATCTTTATTAAAACCTAATACATGAAAAGTACTCGCTACATTCGTTAATCCAATCTCCATGCCTAAATTAACCGTTGGTATATTTAGTGATTCAACCAGCGCATCAACTAAATTTACGTGTTGACGATACTCACCATCATAATTTTTTGGGCTCCATTGTGTGCCCTCATCTGAGGTTAGGGTAATAGGTTTATCTTCTAAAACGGTTGCTAAGGTATATTGCTCGTAACGCTCAAGTGCAGCTAAATAAATAGCCGGCTTAACTAAAGACCCTATTGGACGGTTAGCATTTATAGCGCGGTTAAAACCGGCATAACCACTTTTTTTACCACCAACAATCGCTTTAATTTCACCAGAGGTTATGTCAGTCACTACCATTGCAGCTTGCAGCTGCTCATCACTGTCAAGTTTAGGTAAGCGTTGCTCTACCGTTTGCTCTAATAAATATTGGCTGTAGTGTGAAAAACCAGTAAAAACTGAAATACCTGATTGTTGATCGTATTGCGTCATTAATTGGGCAAGTTCTTGCTTTACAAGCTGTATATAGCTAGGAAATTTTTGACGGGTAAAGCGACGGATCTGTCTTACTGACAATGGTGACTCTATTGCTTTAACAAATTCTGGCTTTGATAACAGCTCTTTTTCAAACATTAGTGTTAATATTAAGTCGCGTCTGGCTTTAGTTCTATCCGGTTTACGCCATGGGTCGTAATAGCTTGGGCCTTTAACAATACCCACTAACATTGCCACTTGCTCAGGGCTTAATTGCTCAATTCGTCGGCCAAAATAAAACTCAGCCCCTAAACCAAAACCATGAATTGCATTGGCGTAATTCTGCCCTAAATAAACTTCATTGATGTAAGCCTCTAATAATAAATCTTTACTGTATCGATATTCTAAAATTAGCGACATAATGGCTTCGTTAGCTTTACGCCATAAGGTTTTTTCTCGGCTTAAAAACATATTTTTAACGAGTTGCTGAGTTAATGTACTACCACCTTGTACAGTTCGACCAGCCATAATATTACTGTAAAGTGCCCTTAATATACCTAATGGCGAAATACCTTGATGAAAATAAAAGTTACGGTCTTCAACCAATAATAAAGTATCAAGCAGCAGTACTGGTACGTTGCCAATAGGGGTTAATACACGGTCTTCTTTACTTTCGGGTAAAATCCTATCCAATAAAATAGGTTCCATATGCACGGATTTAACCGACTTATTGTCTAAATAAATTTTACTAACACGACCATTTTTTACATCAATTTGAATTTTATTAGCCGCTAGCATTTCATTATCAAAACTAAACGGGCGACGGTAAACAATAATACGGGATCCTGACATAGCATATTCGCCAGCTTTATTAACTTTGCTAACTCGTTTGTAGCCAGAAAATTTTAATGATGATGATAAAACTGTTAGATTTATAGTATCTGAACGTTTAAAAAATTCAGCCTTACCATAAACTTGAATAGGCACTTCCCAACGTTGCCCTTCAAATTTATTTCTCACCTTCCCATCAAGATAAATACTATAAATAAGCAAAACAAACAGCAAAATAAACGCAACTTTAGCTAAAGTGATAGCTGCCCAAATAGCAATACGCTTAACTTTTAAATGGTTATTTTTAGTACTCGTTTTGGTTTTAGCATGAGTTGTGGTTTTTTTATCTGACATAAATAATTTGAACTAAAGGATGGTTTAATAAGGGTTTAGGATCGCATTATATACTAGCACTCACTATTCCTATACCCGTATAATAACTCTGATTATTATATTTATTGGAAATACTATGTCGACCTTCAATTTACTGGCTGTATTAGGCTCAACTGCTTCAGGTAAAACCAAGCTTGCCGTTGAGCTTGCTCGACTTTTAAATGGCGAAGTGATGTCAGCAGACTCTCGGCAAGTTTATAAAGGGCTTGATATTGGTAGTGGTAAAGATCTCAATGAATACCAAGAAATTCCCTATCATTTAATCGATTTGGTAGAGCCGGGGTACGAATATAATATTTTTGAATATCAACGAGATTTTATTTGCGCATTTGACGAGATAACTTCGCGTAACAAACTGCCTATTTTAGCCGGTGGTTCAGCCTTATATGTAGATTCTATTATTAAAGGATATCGCTTAATTGAAGTCCCTGAAAACCCTACGCTACGTGCAGAACTTGCGCAAAAAAGTCACAACGACTTAGTTACTCGCCTTAAGCAACTTAAACCCCATTTGCATAACACCACCGATTTAATCGACACATCAAGACTGGTAAGAGCTATTGAAATTGCAGAAGGCGAAAGTACCCCACCTAAAAACAGCGCTTATTTTCCTAAATTAACGCCTTTTATTACGGCAATTCAATGGGATAGAGACACCTTAAAAAGTCGTATAAGCCAACGCTTAAAAGAGCGACTTACACAAGGGTTAATTGAAGAAGTTGAACAATTGCATCAACAAGGGGTTTCTTGGGATACCTTACATTTTTATGGCTTAGAATACCGTTTTGTTGCGCAATATTTACAGGGACAGCTCACTAAAAATGATATGTTTCAAAAACTTAATAGCGCGATCCATTTGTTTTCAAAAAAACAAAATACCTGGTTGAGGCGTTTAGAAAAAAACGGCACCAATATTCATTGGCTTGATGGTAAACAGCCCATTATTGAACAAGCCATGAAAAAAATAGCGCAAGAGACTTAAACTAACTTAGCTCAAATCGGCTTCGTTCATCATGTGACGCTTTGTTTTACGAGTTGCCTTTGCATTCGCTGGGTCGTCAGGCCAAAAATGTCGTGGATATTGTGATTTCATGTCTTTTTGAACAGCCTTGTAGCTACCCTGCCAAAATGCAGCTAAATCTTGTGTTACTTGAATAGGTCTTTTTGCTGGTGATAAAATTTCAAGCAATAGCGGAATACTATTTTTACCGCCTTGCTCGTTATTATCAGTTCCTATTGATGGTGTAACAGTTAAACCATAAAGCTCTTGCATCGGCATAGACACAATGGGCGAACGGTCTTCGGTATACCGAATGGCGCAGCGCCTTTTGGTTGGCCCAATAAAGTATTCAGGTGCAGCTCTCATTAGAGTTTGCTGCTGCTGATAGTTTAACAATGATAAAAACATTACGGAAAAGTCGCACTTATCTAATTGCTTTTTACTTTTTATCTCACCAACAAACGGGAAAAACCATGTATCTATATTTGCCAATAAATTAGCTTCATCACAACTGGGTAAGTCTAGGGTATTACTGTGTATAGTTAACCATCGCCACCTTAATAACAGCGCTTTGTCTTTATCTTTTAAAGGTAAAAAATTGAGCCCATATTTAGTCAATTCTTTTACCCACAATGTCGCAATTAAGTCATGTGTTAATTGTTCAGGACTTGCTTTTTCATCAATAACTAACGCGTTTATTTTAATAAGTTTTTGCGTTGTTATCCGGTCAAGTTTTGCATTATATTGGCTTTCAATTTCTTGAGTGGTTTGCACAATATCCCAAGCAATCAATGTTGCTAAATCGACTGGTGCCGCTAGTTGCACAGATAAACTCGTTTGATTGATTTGTGTCGATTTTGCATGCACTACTTTGGTAGATATTTCACTAATTTGTGCCGCAACAATATAAGTTTCACCGAGTAAGGCATCTTCATGATTAATTACGACCCCTTTGCCACTGGTAGTCATATATTCACCCGTTTGAAGAGTATTTCTTGCCATTTTCCCTGTACTTTTACTTGTTCCTAAACTTAAGCCTTCGCGATACTTCGCCAGCCTTTCTGGGTAAGCTAACGCGAGTAACAGCCCTGTATATTGAACAGGTAAACCACTGTGCAGTTTTACGCTGCTATTAAATTTTTTAGCTAATTGATTGGCTTGTTTTAATAATGGGTGCACTACATGTTTCGCCACACGCTCATTTAATAAACTCTCAATTCTATGCATTAAATTGCAGTTAAAACGTGATTGCTCGCGCGAAAAAACATCTCGCTCTTCTAGCATTGATGCCATTAAGCATGCCAATGATAATAAACCTTTAACGCTACGTTTTTGCTCAAACGATTTTGCCATAATAATCATGTGAGCAAACCGTGGATGACAAGCGATACCGGCAACCGCTTTTCCATGAGCCGTTAATTGATTTTGATTATTAACAATATTTAACGAATGCAGTACTTGCCAAGCTTGTTGCTCTTTTACTGATGAGGGTAGTTCAATCAGTGGTAAATCGATTAACCGAGTAACTCCCCAACGGGCAGCTTCAATTATAAAGGGAAGTAAATCAGCCTGCTGAATTTCACTTTTATTATTTTCGTCCCTTCGGTTAAAATCTTCGTGGCTATATAAACGTAAGCACTTACCAGCACTTAATCGACCAGCACGACCAGCTCTTTGTATAGCAGATGCTTTTGAGATAGGCTGCTGCTGTAACTTATTGGTTAACGTTTTAAGATCAAAAATAGCATTTTTTTCAAAACCGCAATCAATGACTAAAGTGACACCTTCAATGGTTAAACTGGTTTCAGCAATATTGGTGGCAAGTACCAATTTACGTTCATTATTTGTAGAAGGCGCTATCGCTTTTTGTTGTTCGGTAATAGACAGTTCACCGTATAACGGGCAAATACTAATGGGTGAATGCGCTGTGGTAATGGCAAGTTTATTGGTTAAATGTTGGTACAAATATTTAATATCTGCAACGCCAGGTAAAAACACGAGGAGTGAACCATCATGATCAAGCGCTTGTTGTGCAATAACGGTTAACGCATGTTCGCGCCAGCGTTTTGTAGACGAAAATTGGTTTTGTAATCGACTATTAGTAATTTGTGGGTAATATTCAATTTCCACCGGAAAGCTTCTCCCTTCGCTGGCGAGCATAACAGCGTCAGGTAACTTTTCGGTTAACGATTTTACCGCCAAAGTTGCTGACATAATAACCAATTGTAAATCAGCTCTCAATGCTTGCTGCACGTCTCTTGCCAACGCGTAAGCCAAGTCTCCATGTAGGGAGCGTTCATGAAATTCATCTAAAATAATTAAACCACAACCAGTCAATTCAGCATCATTTTGAATAATTTGCGTTAAAATCCCTTCGGTGATCACTTCTAACCGTGTATTACTTGATACTTTTGATTCATTTTTTAACCGATAACCAACGGTTTGCCCTACTGGCTCACCCATTTGTTGACTTAAATAACACGCAATATTTTTAGCCGCCACTCGACGGGGCTGTAATAAATAGATTTTTTTATTTTTATACTGAGCCAACGAAAGCAGCCACAAAGGTAAACGTGTAGATTTACCAGCTCCCGGCGGAGCGGTTAGTATTAGAGTATTGTGCTGTGAAAGCGCGTTAATAAATTCGTCTTTAATCGCATCAATTGGAAAGTGTTGGCTCATTAAAATTACAGCTAAATTAATATTGTTGGCTTTATAGCATAACTACTAAGGGGTAAATAGCCATAGTCAGTAAACAAAGTTGAGCTAAGGTGGGTATAGCTATTTTACTCAAACTGTTTTACTGAGCTTTTTTAGGTTTTATTTAGTGTAAACTGTCACTAAATTTCTACCACTGTTTTTAGATTGATAAAGTGCTTCATCTGCTAAACGTATGACTTCTTCAATATCAGGTTTTGCATCTTTAAGCATACAAATACCGGCGCTAATCGCTAACTCGATTGAATTTCCTTCAAAATAGCAAGGTGTTGATTTTATTTCCTGACGAATTTTATCAGCAAGGTAAAAACTGCCTTTTTCATCGGTTTCAGGTAACAACATAACAAATTCTTCTCCGCCAAATCGTGCAACACAATCACTTTCACGACAATTACCTTGCAAGATTTTAGATACCTGCTGAATCGCAACATCGCCAGCGGTATGCCCATACGTATCGTTAATACGTTTAAAAAAATCAATATCAAATATAATAACGGCTAATTCACGTTTGTAACGATGGCTTGCAGCTACCGCTTTAATCGCTTGTAAATTAAAAGACCGGCGATTTAGTAACCCTGTCAAGTGGTCAAAATTAGCTTCTTTTTGCAATTTAGAGGCAAAGTTGCTTATTCTATCTGCCATGGGTCTAAAAATAAAAAACGCTTCAATGAATATCGTTAATATAATGATCCCTAAGACTACATCTTGGGTAAATCTTAATTCGTTTACTTTATCTAAACTCTCTTTTTCATATTGCTCTACCACGGTATTTAAGGCACTTAATAAAGGCTCTTTAGCTAGCGCTAAAAAGCTCATATCAATTTGACTGTTAGGTGGTCGGTTTTTAGTGCTAAGGCTTAACGATTGCTCTACTAGCCGTGTAAATAATTTTATTTTTTTATCTATGTTCAAAGGCTCGTTAAAATACATATCTTGTAAGGTTTTTGAAAAAGGCTGTGTTTGACCCTTATTAATTGCTTCGTAATAATCACTCAATAAAATTTGGTGATTTTTTTTCATCTTATCTACCGCTAATAGCGCATTTTTTTTAGATTCGGCATTACCAATTGTTAAATATTCGAAAGTAAATAAGCTAATACGTTGCGATAACATTCTTTGCTGACCACTTAAATTAACTACTTTCCCTGTATTACTCTGCTCAACAATAATTCGGTCTAACATGATATGAACAATTAAAGAAAGCAGCGCAATAATAAAAAGAGAGATTGAATAAGTGTAAGTGAGCACTTTTTTTGGATCTTTTATTTCAAACGAAACAGGGTAATTAGGTATATTTAGACTCTATTTGATGTTAAATCACTTTATTATTTTAGTTAGCAAGCTCAAGCATTTACTTCAATAACTTTAAATATAGTCAATAAAATAATGTTCAGTAACATAACTCTACATTTATTTATGCTTAGAACAATATACCCGTTACCAATCAAAATGCTCGTTTCAGAGCGCGTGAGCGATATCAATTCAAGGCAATACTTTATTATAATGGTTGTTCCCTTATAAAAAGTATTAACGATGAAGTGATTTTGCTCAAGCGCTTCTTCGATGGGTCTAAAAACAATTTATGCGGCGTTATTAAGTTTAGTCATGGAATAACCATGACATAAACTTAATGCCTGGCCTAAATTGTTTTTAGTTCCCACTGAAACCTGCATTTTGAATGGTAACGGGTATATACGATTTTGAATCACTGGGGATATGAGCTTTTATTGGTATACGACTTGAGGCAATATACTCTACTCGTTTCTTTTACAATTAGGTGAACATGACTGCTAAAATAAAAGTACAAAAAGCCACACTTATTAAACGTTATAAACGCTTTCTTGGTGATGTAATTTTAGAAAATGGTGAAGAAACTACTATACATGTTGCTAACACTGGCGCCATGACCGGTTGTGCAAGCCCTGGCGATACCGTTTGGTATAGCACGTCTGAAAACAAAAAAAGAAAATACCCTTTCAGCTGGGAGTTAACCGAAAAAGCGAATGGAGATCTTATTTGTGTAAATACTCACCAAGCCAACAATTTTGTTACAAGCGCTATTGAAAATAATAAAATAGCGGCTTTAGTGGGTTTTTCAGGGCTAAAAAGAGAAGTTAAATACGGCATTGAAAAGAGTAAAATTGATATTTTATTGAGCTACGCTGATAAACCTGATCATTATATTGAAATTAAAAGTGCTACGCTTTTAGACAATAATCAAGGTTACTTTCCTGATACCACAACAGTTAGAGGGCAAAAGCATTTATCTGAACTTATTAATATAATAAACCATGGTGAATGCTCGATGCTCATTTTTGCTATAATGCATACAGGCATTACTTCGGTACTTCCTGCAAAACATATTGATAAACGTTATGCCGAATTATTTGAAGTCGCCCAAAAAAGTGGTGTTTTCGTTATTGAGCATCATGTACCTTTAAAAGATTTTTATCAATTTATTGAATAAATTTTGAATTATTTTTTATCAAGTAAAACATGAAAAAGATTGACTCGTACTAGTAAAGGCTGCTAAAAGGGCAGGGTAAAAAATAGCTACTGCTAAATAGATTTCAACTTTAAATGTTAATCACCTGATTATTAAGGTTAAATTTATTTTTCACGTTAAACAACTTGTTTTTATGTATAAGAAACACCATATAGTTGAGACATTTAGTGTCTATAAACAGGCAGTAACATTAATTTAAGTTGATGTGAACTCAGGCAATTGTTTTTCGCTTCAATAAAAGATAAGTCGCATTAGGAGAAAAAGCATGCCAAACACCGCGAATAAAGCACTAGGACTTCTGGCATTAGCAGGCGTAAAGCCATACCAAGAAAAGCCTAACGAAGAATACATGGGTGCGCCACAAGTAAAGCATTTTAAATTAATTTTAGATGCATGGCGTTCTCAATTACGCCAAGAAGTAGACCGTACTGTTACTCATATGCAAGATGAAGCGGCAAATTTTCCTGACCCTGTAGATCGTGCAGCTCAAGAAGAAGAGTTCAGCTTAGAGTTACGTACCCGGGATCGTGAACGTAAACTAATTAAAAAAATTGAAAAAACGCTACAATTAATTGAAGAAGATGATTTTGGCTTCTGTAAATCTTGTGGTATTGAAATTGGTATTCGTCGCTTAGAAGCACGTCCAACTGCAGATTTATGTATTGAATGTAAAACACTACAAGAAATTAAAGAACGTCAAATGGCGGGTTAACTCCCTCCTCTTACTTTTAGGTGATTGACATTACTTATGGTAAATACTGACATTGAACGACCACCATTATACCGTGGTCGTTTTGCACCATCCCCTTCTGGTTTACTTCATTTTGGCTCTTTAGTTACTGCCCTTGCGAGCTATGTAGATGCTAAGCATAATCATGGTACGTGGCTTGTACGCATTGAAGATATTGATCCACCTAGAGCGTTAGCTGGCGCAAGCAATGAAATTTTAAAAACACTCGAAAGTTTTGGGCTATATTGGGATGAACCGGTTTTATATCAAAGCCAACAATCACTGCTTTATCAAAAAACCCTTAACGATTTAGCAAAAAAACAACTCACCTATGCATGCAAATGTACACGCGCTCAAATAAAAGATCTTGGTGGTATTTACCCTGCAACTTGCCAATATAAAAATTTGCCCTCTGAGCATAACGCCATTCGCTTAGTAAATCAGGTAGGAATTTTTGAATTTACCGATAATATACAAGGGCATGTCAGCTTTAACAAAAGCGCCGCTGCTGAAGATTTTATATTAGTTCGAAAAGACAATTTATTCGCTTATCAGTTAGCAGTGGTGGTTGACGATATTTTTCAAAATATTACTCATGTTGTGCGTGGCTGCGATTTACTGGAGCCAACCCTCCGCCAACTCAGCTTTTTTAACATATTACAAAAAAACGCACCACATTATAGCCATATTCCCCTAGCGGTAACACAACAAGGCTACAAACTCAGTAAACAAAATAATGCCCCTGCTATAAATAATAAAAATCCTCAACCGGCTTTAATTGCCGCACTACATTATTTAGGGCAAAACCCACCCAAAACATTAGTGTCAAATTCCGTTGATACTATTATTGCGTGGGCAATAAAGCATTGGTCAATCAACAAAATAACTAAAAATAAAGAAATCGTTATACAATAACAAAGCGAATATTGTAAAATAAACTGTTTTCTTTCTCTTTATAACTACTCTGTTATATCATACGACAGTAAAACAAATCCGTTGTTTAGATACCCATTTACCTTAAGGTCTGCACTATCAAAAGCATTATCAATTTATGTAAGCAAGTACTTAAAAAAAGTACCACTAAAAAATCGAAAACTCCATTAACTAGCCAACCAGTTGTATTAAAAAGAGATCAGCACCCTGTTTCTCGCAAGTTAATGAGTCCTAGCGCTTTAAAAGTTTTGTATAGATTAAACAGTGGTGGTTTCGATGCCTACTTGGTTGGTGGCGGAGTACGCGATATATTACTTGGTATTATTCCTAAAGATTTTGATATTGTAACTAATGCGACTCCTGAGCAAATAAAAGGCTTGTTTAGAAACTGCCGATTAATTGGTCGTAGATTTAGATTGGCACATATTGTATTTGGTAGAGAGATAATCGAAGTGGCTACTTTTAGAGGGCATCACGACGCAACCAAAGAAGATAAAGCCTCAAAAGTGTCTAAACAAAGCGATGAAGGCATGTTATTGCGTGATAACATTTATGGCACAATTGATGAAGATGCCGAACGCAGAGATTTTACAATTAATGCGCTTTACTATTCAGCAAAAGATTTTACAGTACACGACTTTGCTAACGGCATCGCCGATATTAATGCCAAAAAAATTAGATTAATTGGCGATCCGGAAACTCGTTACAGAGAAGATCCTGTTCGCATGTTACGCGCTATCAGGTTTGCAACCAAACTTGATATGGAAATAAGCAACGAAACTAAAGCCCCAATTAAAGCACTGGGTTCGTTGTTAGAGAATATTCCACCGGCAAGAATGTTTGAAGAATTTTTAAAACTTTTTATGTCAGGCAAAGCTGAAGCAAACTTTGATCAACTTAGAGAATATGGTTTGTTCAGCTATTTTTTTCCACTAGTTGACCAAGTACTCAATCAAAATTCAGCCCCTTATTTACTGCCCTTTATTAAACAAGCATTAAAAAATACTGATACGCGCGTTAACAATGAACAACGAGTAACTCCAGCATTTTTGTTTGCTGCCATGCTTTGGTATCCATTACAACAGCAAATAAAACAATTAAATAAAACAGCTCATTTAACACCACAAGATGCATTTTTTACTGCAATGAGTGAAATTATGGCTGAACAACAACGTAGTATCGCCATACCTAAACGTTTTCAGGCGGTAATGAAAGATATTTTGATCCTACAAGACAAGTTACCTCGTCGAGAAGGTAAAAGAGCTTACAAAACCTTTGAACACCCTAAGTTTAGAGCTGGTTATGATTTTCTTTTATTACGTGCTGAGATTGAGTCTTTGCCAGAAAACCAATTAAATACCGGTCAATTAGCAGACAATACCGCTGCATTAGCCCTAACGGCTTTAGCTAAGTGGTGGACTGATTTTCAAACAGTATTACCTGAAACCAGAGAGCACATGATAAAAGGCGTTATAACTAACCGCTCCATGCCAAAACGTTCGCCCAGAAAAAAGCGAAAAACAAAGATCAATAGCTCTGAAAATACATAAATGTTTACTGCATATATTGGTTTAGGCAGCAATTTAGCCGATCCACAGCTACAAATTAAGCAAGCTGTTGCTCATCTTAAAAAAATAGAAAACACTGAGGTAACAAATATCTCATCGCTTTATTATAGTCGCCCTATGGGCCCTCAAGATCAGCCTGACTATATGAATGCCGTAGCTGAATTAACTACACACTTGTCTGCTATTGAACTACTTGATCAACTGCAAAAAATAGAGAACCAAGCCGGCAGAGTTAGAAAAGATAACCGTTGGGGCCCTCGAATTTTAGACCTTGATATACTTTTATTTGATAACTGCATTGTGAACACTGAACGGTTAATTATTCCTCATTATGGTTTAAAAGAAAGAGAGTTTGTACTATTGCCGCTTTATGAAATAGCGCCAAAATTAACCCTCCCTGATGGTGAAACTATAAAAAATCTGAGTAATAATATTGCTCATAACTCACTAAAAATTCTGTGTCCGTTAAACTAATATTAGCTTCATTTTTTATGTATTTTTATTGGAAATTTATTGGAAAAACTTATGGCTAAAATCACTACTTCAACCTTGATAAAAATGAAACAACAAGGCGAAAAAATATCAACTATAACCGCATACGATGCAAGCTTTGCTAAAATATTTGATCAAGCAGGTATCCACGCTATTTTAATTGGTGATTCGCTCGGTATGGTTTTACAAGGTGAAGACGACACCTTGCCAGTAAGTATTGACGACATGGCTTACCATACAAAATGTGTACGCAAAGGTGTTGAGAACACATTAATTATTGGTGATATGCCCTTTATGAGTTACGCCACTACCGAGCAAGCATTAACAAACGCCACCAAACTTATGCAAGCAGGTGCTAGCATGGTTAAAATGGAAGGCGGTAGCTGGTTAGCTAATACCATAGAGCAACTTGTAGAACGCGGAATTCCGGTATGTGCACATCTAGGCTTAACTCCTCAATCGGTTAACGTATTTGGCGGTTTTAAAGTACAAGGTAGAGACGAGACCAAAGCATTTGAAATGATTGAACATGCCAAACAGCTTGAAGCCGCTGGCGCTCAATTATTAGTATTAGAGTGTATTCCGGCAAGTTTAGGTAAAGCCATTACTCAAGCAATTTCAATCCCAACTATAGGTATTGGCGCCGGCAAAGACACTGACGGACAAATACTGGTAATGCATGATGCGTTGGGTATTTCTTGCAGCTATATGCCTAAGTTTTCAAGGAACTTTTTAAAGGATACTGGCGACATTAAAAAAGCGATAGCGCTTTATGTAGAAGAAGTTTCTTTAGGTAATTTTCCAGAACAACACCATATTTTTGAATAATAACAAGTATGGCAACGGATAAGTACATGAAAATTATTGAAAATATTAGCGATTTACGTCAAACAGTTACGGCGTGGCGTCAGCAAGGTTTAACGGTTGGCTTTGTACCTACCATGGGCAATTTACATGCTGGGCACATTTCATTAGTGGCTGAGGCACACAAACATGCTGATAAAGTGGTTGCTAGTATTTTCATTAATCCAATGCAATTTGGAAAAAATGAAGACATTGATAGCTATCCCCGCTCGATGCAAGCCGACCAACAAAAGCTAAGCACCGCCAATGCCGATTTGCTATTTATTCCTACCGCTAAAATAATTTACCCTAAAGGTTTAAACCAACAAACTTATGTTGACGTGCCTAACATATCGCAAGGTTATTGTGGTGAAAGTCGCCCAGGACACTTTAGAGGGGTTTCGACGGTTGTATGTAAATTATTTAACTTAGTACAACCTGATGTAGCCTGTTTTGGACTAAAAGATTACCAACAAGTACAAGTAATTGAAACTATGGTAAACGACCTCTCCATGCCGATAAAAATTATTGCTGTTGATACTATAAGAGAGCCGTCAGGCTTGGCATTAAGTTCAAGAAATGGTTATTTAACTGAACAAGAACTAAGTATTGCGCCAGCGTTAAGTCAAAATATACAGTGGCTTGCTCATCAACTCAAAATTCAAAGTCGTTTTAACAACTTTAGTGATTTTAGTGGTTTGGCTAATAAGGCCGCGATACAAATTAATAATGCTGGTTTAAAAACTGACTACATTGATGTTTGCCACGCAAATACATTACAACCGGCAACTAAAAATGATACTGAATTAGTTATTTTAGCGGCAGCCTTTTGTGGCAAAGCAAGATTGATTGATAATTTAAGAGTGTCTTTGCCGTCAAAAGCTTAAGTGAGAATGCTTACTTTAAGTGAAGCTAACTAAAAACTTTAACGACAAATTGCTAATAACTCTGGCATAAAATTAACACTTTCATGCGCTAAAATACGTTGTTCTTCAAGAATAGCGTGTAAAATTTTAGTTGAAGTCAGTGGATTCGCTAATACCACTCTAAATACTAATATTTTATTACCTTGGTAACGAGCAACTTCAATACGCGTTCTAGATACAAAAGATTGTCCATTCTCACGTTGTCGTTTTTGAATAAATTTAGTTAATTGATGCAGCAAACTATTAATGTGTTCTTGTTGTTCAATTGTTGCTGTTGCTAAGTATTGTTGAACTTGGTTAGGTACAAAACGATACGTTAACAAACAAAGCTCTGGGCGAGTGATGAGTTCAAAATCTTGGTGATTATTGATCATATCAGCAAAGTGATGAGCTTTGTCAATACTCAAGTTAATCAGCATTTCATAACCGGGGCGGCTAACAATATGCAAACTTGCATACACCAACATTGCCATACCCGGACGAGAACCTTCAAGAGTATGGCTACCCAAGTCTTTAGAACCTTTTCGCAGAATATATTCAGCATGGTGCTCAATTGAAGCAACCGCCTCAGGGTTTTTAAATACCACTAAACCAGCACCCATAGGAATATACATTTGCTTGTGCGCATCAATAGTCACTGAATCGGCACGTTCGATACCTTGCATAATATCGCGATACTTATTGGATAATAAAGTGGCTCCGCCCCAAGCAGCATCAACATGAAAATTACACGAAAACTCTTGTGCAATGTCAGCCATTTTATTTAAAGGGTCAACATTTCCGGTTTCAGTAGTGCCTGCTACGCCAACAATACTCAGTATTTTAATATTATTTTTGGTCAGTTCTTCACATTTTTCACGCAACTTATTGCAATCAATTTTATTGTATTCATCCGTGGGTATTTTAATCACGCTATTTTCGCCAATACCGAGAACGTCGGCAGACTTTTTAAGCGAATAATGCCCACGCTCTGAAACAAGAATAACTAACCCTTTATAACCATAATGGCTGAGTGCGCTGTATAAACCTGCTTTAGCTACGCCTTTAAACTTACCATCGGGTTTTAATACGTTATTTCTAGCAACCCAAAGTGCGGTAATGTTGGCGACTGTACCACCTGAGCAAAAAGCCCCTAATGAATGGCTTGGGCTGTGCATTAAACGGTCATAAAAGGTTTCGTCCTCTTGATAAACTAATCGATGCAGCATGCCTAAAACTTGGCGTTCAAGAGGAGTAAATGCTTTAGATGTTTCAACTTTTACAAGATTTTGGTTTAAGCCAACCATTAACTTGGATAAAGGTAAAATAAAATAAGGTAAAGCAGAAGTCATATGACCAATAAAGCTTGGGCTTGAGGTGTGTACAGATTGAGAAACCACTTTGTCGAGTAAGTGGTGCATGTGATCAGATACAAAACTTGGTTCCTCAGGAATTAAAGAACAGGCAAAGTCTTTTTCTATGTCGGTTAGCGCTTGATTGGTTGCGACAATATGATTGCCAAGAAAGCCAGCCAAATTCTCAGACATTTCTTTTTCAATCTCACCTAAGGTTGAATTAGGTGCTTCAGGAATGGTAAAAATGCGATGCAAAGACTTTAAAGTTACTTTAGCTTTGCGCTTATTAGCAGGCATACTGATCACTTACTTGGTTTTTATATAATATTTATATTGCGGCACTTTAATAAAAAATAGCGTGAAAGTCTCTATTTTTATTAGTGCGCAGCGTGTCAATTGGTTTTATTTCAGTATTCTCAAGTGCCTAATTATCACTCAGTGCTTAGCTAATTGTTTTATACCCGTTACCATCTACTTTAAAGTAATAGTAAGCTGAAAACAGGTTTGCTGGCTTGCACGATATTTTGCTTCAAATGGCGTTAAGGACTCAGTATCTTCTACTATTGAAAACTCCCCGGTTAAACCGACCAAAGATACTGCAAAATTAAACTCTTCTAAATATAAACGCCAGTTGCTACGTAATATTAAGGTATTACCTATTTTAAGCATATCAGGAAATACAGCACTACCGTGCCAACGGCGTTGTAAATGTTTAGACTTCGGCCAAGGGTTTGGATATAACACATAATGTTGAGTTACATGCCATTTAGCGGCTAATACTAAGCGATAAAAGTCGTTTAAGTCGGCACGTATCAAATAAAAGTTATTGACTGCCGTGGTGCCTTCATTGGTAACTAATTCATCAACATTGCGATTGATACGGTTGGCAGACTTATCAACTCCAATAACTAAAGCATTGGGATGTCGTTTTGCTAGTAAACGAGTGCTTTGCCCGACACCGCAGCAAGAGTCGAGTATAATTTCGCCAGAAAATGCTTGAACTACTTTATTTATTTGCGCAAAAGCTTGTTCAGTATGTTGTTGAAAAGGTTTTTTAAATGGGTGTTGTAAGTGTTTTAATACCACATTTTCAAGCTTTTCGTGAATACCCTGTTGATTGGTAATAATCGCTTTAGAGTCACCCATTTTTTCTATTTGTTCTTTCATTAACTGCGCCATTTTTAACTGCGTAAACCTACGCCTTTAGTAATTAACACCATAGCAATGGTAAATAAGCTAATAATAAAAATGCTTAGTACCGAAAAAGCTAACGTTAAACTCACATCCGTGATCCCTAAAAAGCCATATCTAAAAGCGTTAACCATATAAACAATAGGATTAAGTTGTGAAATACCTTGCCAAAATTCAGGCAACAAACTAATAGAATAAAACACCCCACCTAAATAGGTCAGCGGTGTTAAAACAAAGGTAGGAATAATAGAAATATCATCAAAGCTACCAGCAAAAATCGCGTTAATTAAACCACCCAATGAAAATGCCGCCGAAGTTAAGCACACCGTAATGATTATAATCCAAATATTATGAATTTGAATATCAACAAACAACAATGAAATTAACGTAACAATAAGCCCTACTAAAATGCCACGGGTCATCCCTCCACCTACGTAACCAGCCACAATAACCCAGTTAGGCACAGGCGCTACTAACATCTCTTCAACGTTTCGTTGCCATTTAGCACTAAAAAAAGATGATGCAACATTAGAATAAGAGTTAGTAATAACACTCATCATGATCAAGCCAGGCACAATAAACGACATATAATCAAAGCCGCCCATGCTGCCAATTCGTGATCCAATTAACTCCCCAAAAATAACAAAATATAAACTAATGGTGATGGCTGGTGGTACAAGTGTTTGTATCCATATGCGCATAAACCGATGAATTTCTTTGTATAAAATACTTTTTAATGCAATAAAGTTAACAGACGAACTCATGTTATTGCTCCTGTGATACGGTTGGTGATTTACCGATTAAGCTAACAAAAAGCTCCTCTAAACGGTTACTTTTATTGCGCATACTTTTAACATTAATATTTAAGCTTGATAGCTGGCTAAACACTTCATTAATAGTTTGAGATTTATCAACATCCACTTCTAAGGTGTGATCCCCCACTAATCGGCTATTAAAATCTGTAAGTTCAATGGCTTGACTATTACTTAAGCTATTTGCTTCTAAATCAAGAATAAATGTTTCAACATTTAATGTAGCTAATAGTGATTTCATATCTGTGTTTTTAACAATAATACCTTTGTCTATAATCGCGATATTTCGGCATAACATTTCGGCTTCTTCAAGGTAATGAGTTGTTAAAATAATTGTAACGCCTTGTTGGTTTAGCTCACGTAAAAACTGCCACATTGAACGTCTTAATTCTATATCTACACCAGCAGTCGGCTCATCTAAAATTAATACTTTAGGCTCGTGCATTAATGCTCGCGCAATCATTAAGCGTCTTTTCATGCCGCCTGATAACATACGTGAGGCATCATTACGCTTATCCCATAACTCTAATTTTTTTAAGTATTTTTCAGTTCGTTGATGAGCCGTTTTACGATCTACGCCATAATAACCGGCTTGATTAACTAAAATAGTTGTAAGGGTTTCAAACTGATTAAAATTAAACTCTTGTGGCACTAAGCCTAAATAACTTTTAGCGGCTTCTAATTCTGTATCAATATTTTTTCCGAACACTTGTACTGTGCCTGACGATTTATTAACCAGCGAGGTGATCACACCTATAGTCGTGGATTTGCCAGCTCCATTTGGGCCAAGTAAAGCAAAAAAATCACCTTCATCAACAGTTAAATCAATACCTTTAAGTGCTTCAAATCCGCCTTTATATATTTTTTTCAAGTTAGATATTTCTAACGCTTTGCGCATAATTTTTCCTAATTAAGTGCTGATATTTTAATAATAAACATAATAGTAAATGGAGTAGATAATATTTTACAAAATAACATTTCTGCTAACTTAAGGAGTATTTAGATAATAAAAGACAAACCCCCCCCAGCTAGCAACAAGTAACAGCCAAGGTAGAATAATGTTATTTATAAATTTATTAACATTTGATGATTGATTCACCTGTTTGTTTTTGGCCCCACTACGGGTTAAAACGCCAGATTTTGTATCCGTTATTTGAGAAGTTTCACCTTCTAAATGATCTTTAGTTTTTAGCTGTTGCTTTCGCTGTTTATCACGCGAACGAGCTTTAACTTTTTGCTGCTTTTTATATTCGCTTATACCTTTTTCAATGCCTTGAGCAATTAATTTAGTTTGCTCTTTAGTTTGACCCGGTTTTTGAATAGATTTAGCAATAGTTACAGCGTTTTGCTGTGTTTCTTTAGAAGGTGCTTGATTTATAACTTGGCTCATAACTAACTTAGCTCGTAGATAAATAGTTAAATACAATCTGTATAATGCTGACCATTGTAACGTTTTTATTGCGTGAATGCTTGTAGGTTTATCGGTCGTGCGGCACAATATATTTATACTTGTTAGCATTCAAAATACTGGTTTTAGTAAAAACTAATATCTATTCTATTTTAAAGAGAAATACATGAGCAATCTACCTACAGCAACAACCCAAATTACCCAAATGTTAACCATGCAAGACGCTATGAATTCTCGCGTAAGTGATACATGGAGAAATAATAATTACGAATGGTATCGTGCAATATGGGTAGAATGTGCTGAAATGCTTGATCACCACGGTTGGAAATGGTGGAAACATCAAGAGATTGAAGTAGCACAAGTACAATTAGAATTAGTTGATATTTTTCATTTTGGTTTAAGCTTACGCTTAATGTCAGGTGCATTGGTGAGTGATATCGCAAATGAACTGGCCGTTGAATTAACTCAAAAAACAGCAGAAACTGACTTTAAAATTGCCCTTGAAAACTTAGCCGCTGCCGCTGTTTCAAATAAAAAATTTGACGCAATTGCCCTTGCTGATTGTATGCGATTAATGAACATGGATTTAGATGAGTTATTTCGCCAATATGTAGGAAAAAACACCTTAAACTTTTTCCGACAAGACCATGGTTACCAAGAAGGAACTTATATTAAAGTTTGGCATGGCGAAGAAGATAATGAAGTGCTAGCTAAATTAGTTTCCACTTTAGACCCAAGCAGCACAGATTTTCAGCAACAGCTTTATGCTGCTTTAGAAGCTAAATATCCGTCATAATAATTGCTGCTTTTATTATTAAACTCGCTAATTTTACACGCTTAGCGCTTAACAAAATATTTTATGCTGATATACGCTATAGGATGGTGTATTCAGCATACAAATTTGCGCAAAATGTAAATAAAATAAAGTCCTGAGTAAAACAATCGTATCTTGTGGCATAAATTCTGCTTTAATCATTTCATAAAAAATAAACGTCAAAATTTTGTATCATTATTTTGTCTTACTGGAGAAGTTTATGGAATTAATATTATTTGCCATGGTAAGCCTTGTTGTTATTGTTGCTGTACTCGCTAGCCGTTTAAATGATAATAGCTTTCCTTTTCCGTTTGATCGTAAAACCGCGATATTTACCCCTGCTGAAAAAAACTTTCAAAACCTAGTAGAACAGGCAATGGGCGCAGACTATCGCGTACTTAACCGAGTTAAATTGTCTGACGTGGTTACTATTCGTAATGGTGTATCACCTAAAGCGAGTCAATCAGCAGCAAAAAGTGCAGAAAAAAAATATGTAGATTTTGTATTGTGTGAACGTGGTTCAATGAAATTATTAGGTGCAATTGATTTAGTAGATACCCAAGGAAAAGGCTACAAAGTAAAAAAAGATTGGTTTGTTAGTGGCGCTTTAGAGGCGGCATCAATCCCTCATTTAAGAATAAAAGTAAAAGCAAATTATACCGTTGAAGAAATACGTTCGTGCATTAATACCCGCTTAATCGGTACACCTAAACCTGAACCAAAAATGAAAGGTAAAGTGATACCTGCGCCAATGATACGAGTGAGATCGAAAGATACTGGTGTGCTAACTCCTGCAGCTGCACGTTCACAGTTAGAGTCCTTAAACAAATCTAACAATACTCGCCAAATACCCGCTCCAACCCCAAGGGTTGCAGCACTTCCTCATTAGCCGTTAAGTTTTCATTATTGAACATTATTCCTCGAGGAGTTATCAACTTAGCTGTTAGGGTTAGTTATTATTAGTGTTGATTAGAAGAATAATTACCTCCTGCTTTTAGCAATTAATAACGCTATAATTACACTATTATTTTTAAATAAACATACGGAACTCTTGATGAAAGCAGGAATTATTGGCGCAATGGAGCCAGAAGTTGCTATTTTAAAAGCCAAGCTTGAAAATTGCACGACTACTGAATACGCAAGTTATACTTTTTATGAAGGCACGTTAAACGGAAACTCAGTTGTTATAGTGCAGTCAGGCATTGGCAAAGTGGCAGCAGCCTTGGCTACCGCTTTTTTAATTGAAAAATTTAGCCCTGATTATGTTGTAAATACCGGATCTGCCGGCGGCTTTGATCAATCACTTAAAGTAGGTGATATTGTAATAAGTACCGAAGTTAGATATCACGACGTTGATGTAACCGCATTTGGCTACGAAATAGGTCAATTACCGGGCAATCCAGCCGCATACATTCCTCATAAAACTCTAGTTTCTGCGGCACAAAAAGGCATTGAAAAATTAAGCTCTACCTCTGATACTGCCATAAATACTTTGTTAGGATTAATTACCACCGGCGATACCTTTATGACCGCTGATGATGATATTGCTAAGGCGCGTAAAAATTTCCCCACTATGGCAGCCGTTGAAATGGAAGGTGCTGCCATTGCGCACACCTGTTATCAGTTAGGTGTACCCTTTGTGATCATTCGTTCGATGTCTGATATTGCAGGTAAAGAATCACCAACCTCTTTTGAAGCTTATTTAGAAACAGCATCAATTAATTCGTCTCAGCTCGTATTGAACATGTTGAATGTACTAAAAAACAAGTCGTTGAGCTAAATGCTTATAGCCTTTAAATAATTTGACCTACATATGAATGATTTTTTACTAGAACTACCATTTTTTACCACTTTAATTATATTTATGGTGGTAGTTTTAGTGAAAATATTATTTTCACTATTTTTCATCAAAGAGCCTATGCATTGGTTTCGCTTTTTCTGCTTACAGCTCGCTAATAAAGTAAATAATCAAAACAATAGCGCTCAACAACAAAAAATTGCTGGGTTAATGGCAGCATTGGTAACTTTATCGCCTTTACTTATTATTTTATGGCTGTTCGAAAGTTTTATTGAAGTTAATTGGTTGTGGCAAGGGTTTTTATTGTATTTTGCTTTAGGGTCTTTTGGATTAACCAAAGCGTCAATAAAAATAGCGAAAGCATTAATTGCAAATTCCCCCGACGAAGCTAAACGCTTGATCAGTCCTTTAACCTTAAGAAATACCGATAAATTATCATCATTGGGGTTAACAAAAGCGAGTATTGAAATGCAATTATTGCAAACAATTCAGCAATGTTTTACCGTCGCGTTTTTATTTTTTTTAGGTGGCGCTTATGCTGCACTAACGTTTAGACTACTACTCGAAATGCACTACAGTTGGAATATTAAACAACGACAGTACCAAGCATTTGGTGCTTTTGTTAATAACATAGTGCAATTATTACAGTGGTTGCCCACGCGAGTTTTTGTATTATTTTTATTATTAGGCACCGTAGGTCAGCATTTTATATTGAATTTTCAAAAACTAAATAAAGACTTTTTTGCTTTAGATAATGCTATTGCAGTGCATTGTATTGCACTCGTTATAGGTAAAAAAATGGGCGGTGTCGCCATGTACAATAACGAAAAACTACGTCGGCTTAGTTTTAATAATAACGTGTTAGAGCCTACACCTAACGATATAATTCATGTAGCAAAGCGCGTTAACCAAGTGCTTTATTTTTCATTATTGTTAGTTGGAGTAACAATGAGTATTTTTATAATAGCGAATTAAAACAGTACGTTATTTTAACTAAGTTTTTTCTAAACTTTCTTGAATTTCATAGCTTTTCTATAAAAACATGAGCAATATACTCGTTATCAATCAAGAGGCTCGATCAAAGCGCTTGAGTGTCAATGTTTATAGTAAGTCATTTAAGGTAATACTTTATTGTAATGGTTGTTCCCTCATAAAAAGTATTTTTGATGAAGTCATCTTTTAAAGGAATAAACGCTCAAGCGCTTATTCGATGGGTCTAAAAACAATTTATGCGGCGTTATTAAGTGTAGTCATGTTTCTACAAAGACGTAGAGCATTAGGGTAAGGCAGGAGCAGTTACCGAGAATACCCTGACATAAACCTAATGCCTTGCATACCTGGATGTAGTCCTTATATTTCGTCTGGAACTTGAAATCTGTGCTTAAATTGTTTTTAGCTCCCACACAAACCTGCATTTAGAATGGTAAGGGTATATTAACAATACCCTACCTTGACCATCAAAAACTATAATTTATCCCGAAATTAAACGAGTTAGATGTTAAATCACCCATTGAATGATGTTGTAACCCTAAGTTTACCCCTACACCGATGTCCCATAGATATTCCCACCCCCCTTCAAGTAAAAATCCAACTCCGTCTTTATCAGCAAAGTTTTTCTTATTTAAGGTAAGCTTGTAGTCGTAATAACTTAATCCTGCTTTGGCATAAAGTTTATTGCGTTCAGATAATGCCAAATCAGTCTTAACCAATAACAACAATGCCTCTAAGGTAAATTTGTCTGCCTCTAATTCAAAAGTATCTTTTTTATCTTTGTTCACATAGCATTTTCTTGCGTTGTCAATAACTTCACAATTCCAATCTGCATCACTTCCGGCAAGTAAGCCAGCCTCAATCGAATATAATGGAGAGAGTTTATAATTATAATATAAATAAGTCGTTCCTATCGACGAGCCTTTTATATCGTTATACTTAATATCGCCTGCCCCTAATTGGATCCCCAAAGTTTGATTAGAGGAGTTATCTGCAAAAGATGCACTTGAAATAGTTAAGGCAATAATAGAAAGATTTAATAATGTAAATTTTTTCATGTTTATCTCCATGAAGTGTAAAATATTTAGGTTGTTATTATCTTGGATAAGTTCAAATAATGCTGTTTAGGAAGTGTTTTAAACTGTTTAGAAAATGTAATATACCCGTTACCATTGAAAATGCAGGTTTCAGGGGGACTAAAAACAATTTAGGCAAAGTATTGTTAACTTTAGTTAGGTCCACCATGGAAGTAGACCTTAGATTTTGTTTAGAACATAAAATCTGTTACTGAGTTTTTCAACACCCACACAAATTTGCATTCAAAATGTTAATGGGTAAAGTTATTTAATGAATGATACAAAATATGGATAATTAAAAGTGACAAGTAAATGATACTAATAATCTACGCTTCAATTCCCCATCCATCGTTATAACCATTAAATTTTGTCGCCATTTGTTCAAATTGTGCTTCTTGTGCAACAATCGCATCGTAAATGGGAGTTAACTTTATTGAACAGTCTACATCCCATACATTAGGTGTTTCGTCTGGGTGTATATCGCAGTTAATGTCCGGAGCTACTTCAGCAAGATGCGCTACCATTGCTTCGGCATCTTCTTTTTGTGCAAATAAATGGAAAAAAACCACGTCATGAACAAGCGTTAAATCAATTCCTGCCGTTTGCATTTCTGCCAGTACTTGGCCAGTTTCATCGTTTGGAAAAGTCATGTCTTATAAAGCTCTTTAAATATGGCTGTCGCCTAAAATAATAATGCCGCATTATAAACATCAATAAGTTAAATGCCTATAAAATAAAAATACTATCAATAAGGGTCTCAAAGCATCGATCCGTAATTTTTTTAATTTAAAAACGTTTAATTTAGACTAATGTTTTTAACCTTATTTTAGAAATATTTAGCGAAATATATACCCGTTACCAATCAATATGCTCGTTCCAGAGCGCGAGCGACATCAACTCAGACCTTAACTCAACCCTTTACCTAGCGTACTTTTTTAATTTTATACAATTTTCAAGTCAGTATTTAGTTGAGCTAAAACCTCTATTCAGTTAAAAATTTATAAGATATTTGTAAACACATTTTGTAACGAATAAATTGTTAACAATTTATTAAAAATAGAAGGCTAAACTTTAACGTTATATATCATAACCTTAAATAAAAAAACCGCTTTAAATTTGATCAATTAAGCCATGGGTAATTACAAATTCGCTAACATTTTATAAATTTTTATGTTCTTATAAAATAGTATGTTTTACATACAAAACTAGTAAATTAAATATAATCGCTTACAAAGTGTACAAAACTATAAATAAGGCACTGATGAAGCATTTGAAATTAAAGTTAGTCTGATCGGGGATTAGTATGAATAACACATTTAAAAAAACAATAATCAGTAAAGCGATAGCATTGTCATGTTTATCATTTATGGCTTTAAGCACAGCTGCGCACGCAGATACAATCACTATTCAAGCAGAAGATTTTTCAAACTATGGTGGTACTTTTGATGATGGGCAGCCCAATCCTATTACTGTGCATTCCGTTGCCGGTGGCAGCGCAATAAGTTATGTCAATGCAGGTGATTTTATTGATTACAACATTACCACTAATGGCGGTGAATATTCTGTTGAATATTTAGTAGGCACTAGCATGGCTACCAGTCCAGGAATAGAATTTCTGGTCAACATAAATGGTAATTGGGTTAGCCAAGATATTGTAACCGTACCTCAAGGTAGTTGGGATAATTTTCAACCACTTAAATCTACTCATTTAGTTACTTTGCCGACCGGTGCTTCAACAATTCGTTTACATGCCCTTGGCTCTAACTGGCAATGGAACTTAGATTCATTTTCATTAAACCAAGAAACGCCCATTAATAATGGTACAACCGATAATGTTGCGGACAACACAGATGCTAGTACGCCAGATACCGCTGGTGTCATACATTTAGAAGACCCAATTGCAATTCCTGCAAACCTTAAAATTGAAAAATCTTCTGTTTGGTTTACTTACCCTCAAAACTCACAACTACCTGCGTTTAGTGATTTTGGCGCAACAGGTGCATTTTGGGGGCACATGCCTGAAGAGCATATTGATGATAGTGCTGTAGTTTCGAACTGGGCTAACTTAGTACAAAATTATCGTAACCAAGGGTTAGATTATGTAGCTCGTGGTGAGTTTGATTGGGGATTTCGTTGGTTTATTGATTATGTAGGCGACCCAACAGCGCATTGGGCCCGTACATTAGACGATCAGATTATTACTATGACCTTTATGGGAAACCTTAACTACAAAGGTTATCCTAATGGTTGGATGAGTAATCACAGTCCAACATTTGTTGATTATTACAAAACTCAAGTAGATGCTTTATTAAGCGCTAATGTGTCGCATATTATGTTTGATTCACAAACTTCATCTACTCGAACAACTGATTTAAATCAATTTGGTGGTGATTTCTCAACGTGGTCAATGGATGGTTTTAGAAATTACATGCGTGATAAATATACAAGCGCTGAACTTGCTGCTAAAGGTATTAGCAATATTAATAACTTTAACTATAAAAACTTTCTTGTAAGTGCTGGCTATACTCATGCAACTTATATGGCTGCAGCCAATAGAATTAGTAGTGGTATTCCGTTATTTGATGATTTTATTTATTTTAACCGCGATGTATTAAATGAAAAAATGGGTGAAGTACTCGACTATATCCGTTCAATTAATGCAACGATTGAAGTAGGTGCAACAACAGCATTATCTGAAGCGCGTGGATATATTTTTGATAAAAACATTAGTTTCTTAGCAGGCGAATTAGCTATGGCTTCAACCGTCACTGATGAAATGCCTATTCCAATTATTACTCATTTAAAAAATGCTGAAGCGGTTGATAAAACATTAGTGTACTTTCCGTACCCTTTTGATTTTAAAAACCTTTATGACCGAAATTCACCTGCGCTTGCTCGTACATGGATAGCGCAATCTTATGCGATGGGTGCCATTTTTTCTATTCCTGCTAACATTTGGATAGGTGATGCTGGTGTTTGGTCTCCTAATGCTGATAACTATCGTGATATCTACCAATTTGCTGATGCAAATAGTAATTTACTTGATGGTTATGATGCTTTTTCAAACGTAGGTTTAGTATCACCAATGATGGCTTCGCTTGACGCCACTTGGATTGATGGCAGTGGGGTTTTACAAACAAGTATTCGTTATTTAATTGAAAATAACCTGAACTTTGATTTGTTACCTTTTGGCGATCCAGGTCGTGCTTTTGTTCCTACGCAAGAAAAATTAAATAGTTTAAGCACTATTATTGTTGATGCAGATCGCAGTTACCTAACCGCTGAACAAAATGCATTATTAAATGCTAATAGTACCAAGGTATTAGATTTAAGTAGCAATGCAGATGCCGCAGCTATTAATGCGCTTAAAGCAAACAACATATCGGTAACAGTTAATAATACCGCCGCAGATGCGACTGTTACAGCGCTTTCAAGAGTGCATGAAAGTAATAATAACGCACCTTATGTTGTTCAGTTATTAAACCGCCCAGTCAATCCAACAAACGGCGTAACTCCAATCATTAACAATGTAAAAATTGCTATTCCACAGAGTTACTTCCCTGAAACGTTAACACAGGCAACAGTACACTTACCGGGCGCAAGCTCAGTAAATGCTGATATTACATCAAACGCAAACGGCGATTATGTTATTACTGTGAACAACTTAGGAGTTTGGGGAATAATAGAACTAGCTCATTAGCTCTACTCGGTTAGCTTGCAAAATATTATTTAGCTGGTTTACATAACAGCTAAATAGTAAATAAAATTACAGTACAAAATGCCAAGCAAGTTTTAATCGACTTATTTATACCCGTTACCATTCAAAATACAGGTTTCAGTGAGAACTTGATTGGTAACGGGTATAAACCCACCTAAAGCGCACATTATTATCGTTAAGCTTGCATAATACTCACGTTTATTTATCATCTTTCACGCCATTTACAGTGCTATTTAATTACTATTTAGTTATGCTGCGCTGCTATTATTTAACGAAGATCGCGATGAAAACAACTTTATATTTAGCTCGTCACGGGGAAACTCAGTGGAATATATTACAGCGTTTGCAAGGTCAACTTGATAGCCCATTAACCGAGTTAGGCAAAAGCCAATCAGCTAATATAGCGCGAGCCGTTATTGATAATAAAATAGCTTGGGTTTTTTCATCTAATTTAGGTCGTGCGATTAAAAGTGCTGAAATATGTAACACACTATTAAATAGCTCAATACAAATAGATACAGGGCTTACCGAACGTAATTTAGGTGAATTACAAGGTAAAAAAAACTCAGATTTGTCGCAAACAGTTAATTACCTTGAATTACTCCACCAATACACAAACTTGACTCCTTTAGGCGGCGAAAGCGCAGTTGCTTGCGGTAAACGCATTCACAACACACTCGAAAAAATTGCGATAGAGCATAAAAATACAAATATTTTAGTTATTTTTCATGGTGAGGCATTACGTTGCTTTTATGGTTATATAGGTATTAACTCTACTATGAATGCTTACGATTTATTTGCAAACGGCTGTATTACTACACTAAATTATGATCACATTTCAGCAACCTTTGAGCTTATACCCGTTACCATTCAAAATGCAGGTTTCAGTGGGAACTAAAAACAATTTAGGCACAGATTTCAAGTTCCAGACGAAATCTAAGTACAGACATCCATGTATGCAAGGCATTAAGTTTATGTCATGGTTGTTCTCGGTAACTGCTCCTGCGTTACCCTAATGCTCTACATCCGTGTAGAAACATGACTAAACTTAATAACGCCGCGTAAATTGTTTTTAGACCCATCGAAGAAGCGCGTGGGCGTTTATTCATTTAAAAGATGACTTCATCGTTAATACTTTTTACAAGGGAACAACCATTGCAATAAAGCATTGCCTTGAATTGATATCGCCCACGCGCTCTGAAACGAGCATTTTGATTAGTAACGGGTATACATCTGCACTACATTAGCCGATTATCAATTAATTTATTATCAATGATTTAAGAGGAATAATGACGTTGAACGAGTTTTTTTTATGGTTAGTAATAACATTACCCTCTTATGCAACTACTCTTACAATTATTTTAGCTTTACTACTTGATAAGTGTTTAGGCGAAGCCAAAAGTTACCATTATTTAGTAGGTTTTGGCTGGTTAGCCGACCAACTAGAAAAACGGCTTAACGCCTTTGAAAAAAAAGCAAACAGTGAAAAAATTATAGTTAATAAAAAAAATGTAATTGAAAACTGTAAAAATAAAAATAGTATTAAAAAAGTATTATTAGGTGCCTTCGCATGGGCTATTTTAGTTTTACCTATACCAATCATTTATTTTTTATATCTCAATCAATTAACTTGGTACTGGCAAATACTATTAGATGCTAGTGTATTGTATTTAGCCATTGGGCTTAACAGTTTGTATCAACATGCAATGCAAGTTTATCATCCTTTATCGGTTAACAATTTATCTCAGGCTCGACACTTCACCGGTTATTTGGTAAGTAGAGAAACGGCTGAATTAATGCCCAACGATATGTCTCGTGCCACGGTTGAATCGATGTTAGAAAACGGTCACGACTCTGTAATAGCATCAATTGTTTACTTTATTATTGGCGGTGCGCCATTAGTTATTATTCATCGTTTTGCTAATACACTCGATGCAATGTGGGGTTACAAAACCCAACGTTTTAACGCTTTCGGTTTTGCCAGTGCTAAACTAGACGACCTTTTAGGCTTTATTTCTGCAAAAATTTGTACATTATTATATGCAGTGCAAGGCAATATAAAATTAGCGTTAACTAACGCTTATACTCAAGGCAACAAATACAAAAGCCATAATGGAGGGTGGGTAATTGCTGCTGGTGCAACCGTGATGAATGTTAAATTAGGCGGATTTGCCCAATACCATGGTAAAATAGTTGAATCGGTCAGCTTAGGGTGTGGCAATAAACTTAACGTTGAAGATATTCCAAATAGTGTGTCGGTGGTAAATCGAGCGACGATAATAATCACCCTGCTGGTATTTTTGATGCAACTGGTGTCTAACTATTTTTTAGTTTAATTGTTTCGAATGAGTTAATAATTTTATGGCATTGATCCACGGTGGGCAACTACAACAAGTTGCTCAGCAATATAATATTCCAATCGAGCAATGGCTTGATTTATCAACCGGAATTGCCCCATTAAGCTACCCTATTCCACCTATTATGGAAAATGTGTGGCAAAACTTACCCCAACATAATCCTGAATTAATAACTAACGCTAAGCATTATTATCAATGCAAAAATGTAACCGTGACTAACGGCAGCCAAGCCATTATTAAAGTATTACCTGCATTGTGGCAGCAAAAAAATAGTGATTCAAAGCATGTGTACTTACCTGAATTTGGTTACAAAGAGCATGCTCAAGCGTGGCGACAAGCAGGTTACCAGTTACATTTTTATAGTGATAATTTACCGCCCGAAAATAACATTATTTCGAACAGCGTATTGGTTATTATTAACCCTAACAACCCTACTGGTAAATTATTTAAACGTAAAACGCTGGTGCAATATCAACAATTAATGCAAAAACTTAAGGGTTTACTGGTGATCGACGAAGCGTTTATTGATGTGATTTCAAGCGAGCAATCAATGTGTTCAACAACTGAAAACGGTAATACCTTAGTATTTCGCTCGTTTGGTAAGTTTTTTGGTTTAGCCGGTATACGAATAGGTTTTTTAATCGCCAATAAAAACTGGTGCAGTACGTTTAACGAACATTTAGGACCTTGGCAAATTAACGGCCCAGCACAAGTTATAGCAATGTATGCACTTAAGGATGTGGCTTGGCATCAACAACAAAAATTAAAATTAAACGCATTAAGAAAGCACCAAGAAGCCTTATTATGGCATGTTATAGGTAATGATATTATTGCTGATATTAACGGTAATGACTTATTTTTAACTATAACTTTTTATCAATCAACCATTGCCGAAGAACTATATAATTTACTGTGTAAACAAGCTGTTTATGTTCGTTTAACCGATGAAAAAGACAAAATAAGAATGGGTATTACGACCCAATGCGGATTAGAAAAACTAAAAAAAACCTTAATATTAATCGTGCGTAACATTAAATCTGCTAGTAAAAGTCTAGCGCTAAAAAAACACAATCAAAAGAGTTGAAAAAGAAAAACCAGAAAGTGGAAAGAGGAAAAAGATAAAAAAACGACCATTAACTATTGGGGAACAGTTAATGGTCGGAGATAAATTTACCTGCATTACTTAAGAGGAACTCCTGGTTTTACGCGTCCTGTAACATAAAACCAGGTTTGTCTGTGATTAAGATTAAGTAGTAGTGGACTCGCCCCTAACCAACAACTTAATAGTAATCATTATCATTTACGTTGTAAAGTATTTATTTAAAAAATATACAAACTTTTTTAATTTAGTTTTTATTTTACAGTACGTACATAATTAATAGCTGGTCTTTGTTTAGTTGGGCACTCACCCTTTTAAGATTATGATCACCGGTATAAATAAACAAAAACCCCAAAAGAATAGTCTTATGGGGTTTTAAAATGGTTAATATTTACACTAAACTTGTAAAAATAAAATTAAGAACCGTTTACTTAGTATTTAAAAGTTTTTATAAGTTATACCAACATAAAGCGCACGACCTTGTGTGAAGTAGCCGTTAGCTGTTTGGTATTCCTTATCAAGCAAGTTAGTAACACGAGCATTTAATACTACATTCTTAGATAGAGGTGCATTTAAACCTAAGTTAATTAATTGGTATGCATTTAAGTCGACACCAAATCCATCTTGTCGTGAACCTACAAACTTATATTCAGCAAAAAGATCCGCAACATCAATTGAAGTAGTAAACTTGTAGTTAAACTTTTCTTTGGCACGGCGAACAAGCTGTTTGTCCGTAGATTGGTCTTCTGCATCAGTATAAGAAACATTAGCTTCGTGTTTACCACCTGAGCTAATATAATCAACCGAAAGTTCAGCACCTTTTATTTTAACAGAGTTTATATTATTAGATTTTGTGCCATCCCAAGCGATCAAGTCTTTAATATTTGAATAATAAAAATTCACACGTGCATTTACACTCGACACCTTAGTTTCAAAAAATATTTCTGTTGTTTCTGAAAGCTCTGAAGTCAAATCTGGGTTATTAGAGCCTGGGTAGTATAAGCTATTAAAGCTAGGTACTTTAAAACCCGTACCATAATTAATCACTAAACGACTATCGTCATTTATTTCATATCCAGCACCCAAATTGTAGGTGTTTTCAGAGTCAACACCACTAACACTATCGTGTCTTGCTGTGCCTTCAAAAGATACGGCATTTCCATTATATTGCGCGTGTATGAAAGCGCCTGTAACATCACGTTCTTCATCATCATATGCTAGCGTACTTTTCGAAATATCATCTTTATAATAATCGACACCAGCATTTATTTGAAACTCATTGGTAAACTGGCTGTTGTTAACTAAAGAGAATTGATCACGTCGAGTTTCAAAAACATTTCCAGCTTCAAAACCTAAGATAGATTGTGAACTATTTCTATTTTGACCTAGGCTTAATACGGTATTATTTTTGACATTGCTAAATTCACTTGCATAATTTGCTCGGACTAACCACGCATGGTTATTAATATCAGCAGAGTTTTCAAGTTTATCTGGGTTTTGATAAGCTGAATCAGATTCAGTTTCACCTTTATCATTTGAAAATAACCAATCAATTGAAACCCCAGTATTAATTTTTTGTTGACCGCGAACAGCAATTGAGGTGAATTTATAACCATCATCGTCGGTTAAAATATCGTCTCTTACATCAAAGCCTTCAGCCCGTTCATGACTAACACTTACCGTTGTTTGTCCATCGCCGTGTTTTAAGCCAATACCCGCTTTAAATTTGCGGTATTCATCACTACCGATACTAGCTCCAACAAAGTGCTCACCACCTTGTAATTGACGGGTAAATATTTGAATAACACCACCTATTGCATCAGCTCCCCATAATGCTGCGCGAGGTCCTTGAACAATTTCGATACGCTCAATCATTTCAGGTGAAATAGTACTAAAGCTTGTGCTTCCAAGCGTAGCCGAACTTACACGAATACCATCAATTAACACTAAAGTATGATCAGACTCACTACCACGTAAAAAGACTGAAGACGACTGCCCTTTTCCACCATTATTAGCAATATCTACACTGGGTAAGCTAGATAATAGATCAAGTATTGATACCGGATTAAGTAAATCAATATCAGCACGTGTAATAACCACTTGGCTGGTTAATGCGTCGTCAATATTTAACGCTGAACGAGTTGCTGTAATTGTCATGCGTTCAACGTTTTTTTCAGCGAGACTCTTTTGAGTGTCCTCTAACGCCATTACCGGAATAGAAATAGCGCTAGAAATAGCTAATATAAGCACTGATTTTTTAAAATTAACTGTTGGTTTAGTTTGTATGTTCTTCATGTTTACCTCGTTAATGATGCCCTCCGCATCACTTGGTAGCCGTGTTTTCACGACTTTATTAAATAAATTTAAGCGGTCGGACTCATGCAGTATTTATACACGTTACCATTCAAAATGCAGGTTTTAGTAGGAACTAAAACGAGCATTTTGAATGGTAACTGGTATATATGCATTTACCGTTGCGGGGGCAGCGAGGAATTCTCATCCTCTTTCCTTAAATTTATTATGTAATAACAATATATTAAGCCACTATGTTTGCAGCTAAATTATTGTCGTGTTTGAGTTTTATCCTTACATTATTGAACAGGGACTGTATCAACACCTTGATCAATAATGTGTTGGATTTTGTCTAACGCTAAATGTTCTACACATACTTTAGCTAAGCGTTCTAACTGCACTTCTCGGTGTTGGTTAATATCAATAACGGGTTGTTCAAGATTATTAATACCTAACCATTCAAGTACTTTAATTGTGGGTTCAGGGCAATCAAAAAAACCATGTAAATAAGTCGCTATAATTTGGTTATCTTCTGATATACATCCATCTGCAATCAATTTATTGTTATGTATAATATGTAAAAGAGGATGATTTAATGCCTCGCCAGTAGAAATTCCACAATGAATTTCATAACCTGTTAACTCACAACTATTACTGCCCACGTTACCGATACTGTCTGATCTCATAATGGCAGATACTTGCTTTAAGGTTTTTTGTTGGGTGAGTGTGGTGGTAAAGTTAAGTAAATTAAGCCCAGCTATTTCATCAACCTGAGATTCAATGTGGTGTGGGTCATAAATTGTTTTACCTAACATTTGAAAACCACCACAAATGCCCATCACTTTACCGCCGTAACGCAAGTGTTGATTAATTTCTTGCTGCCAGCCTTGTGCTTTTAAAAATTGCAAATCTGAGGTTACATTTTTACTGCCCGGTATAATAATTAAATCAGCACCTTTTAACGACTCGCCTATTTTAATATATTGCAAATCAATATTGCTTTGTAAACGTAGCGGATCAAAGTCGGTATGGTTGCTCATATGAGGTAATAACGGTACAAATATTTTAACTTTGGCTTTACTAACGTTATTATTTAAAGCAACTGCGTCTTCGGCATCTAGGGCTAAATCATGCAAGTAAGGCAAAACACCTAACACCGGTTTTCCGGTACGTTTTTCTAACCAAGTTAAGCCTGATTCAAGCAGTTTAATATCACCTCTAAAACGGTTGATAATAAAACCTTTAACGCGTGCCTGTTCAGACTCAGACAATAATTCAAGTGTGCCAACTAAGTGAGCAAATACGCCGCCTTTATCAATGTCTGCCACAATAATAACAGGGCAATCAACCGCTTCGGCATAACCCATATTGGCTAAGTCATGGGCGCGTAAGTTAATTTCAGCTGGGCTGCCAGCGCCTTCAACCATTAAAATATCGTAATCGTTAGCAAGCCGATGGTGCGATTTCAACACCGCTTGCATTGCTACCTTTTTATAGTCGTGGTATTTACCGGCTTCCATATTACAAATAGCTTTGCCATGCACTATAACTTGTGCACCGGTGTCGCTGTTTGGTTTTAATAAAATGGGGTTAAAATCAATTCTGGCATCTACTTTAGCGGCTATTGCTTGCAGTGCTTGTGCCCTACCAATTTCACCACCGTCTCTAGTTACTGCACTATTTAGTGCCATGTTTTGCGGTTTAAATGGCGCAACATTATAACCTTGGTTAACCAAAACTCGGCATAAACCGGCAACTAATGTGCTTTTACCAGCGTCAGACGTTGTGCCTTGTATCATAAGGGTTTTCATATTCTCTCTCCCTTTAATCTTAAAGGAAGACCTGCCATTACAAAATCAACACTATTGGCTATTTCAGCAATAGCTTGGTGTAACCAGCCTGATTGATCAACAAATTCGCGCGACAAATCGCCCATAGGAACAATGCCATGACCTACTTCATTGCTCACTAAAATAATATGAAGACTTTCATGCTGTTGGCTGTTAATTAAAGCTTTAAGTAATTGCTGTTTTTGCTGCAAAAAATAGTTTAAATCTTGCTGACATAAGCAATTGGTGACCCATAGAGTTAGGCAGTCAATAACAATACATTGACCATTATTTAAATGACCATCAACAGTATTATCTATAATTTTTTCAACAAGTAAGTTTATAGCTTTGGCCAATAACAGTGGCGATTCAACTGTTTGCCATTGTGTTGGTCTATCATGTTGATGAAGGGCAATACGGCGCTCCATTTCAACATCTAGCGCTTGGGCTGTGGCTATATAGGTAACAGGTAAATTAAGGTTTTTAGCGCGTTGCTCTGCAAGCGAGCTTTTGCCCGAACGTGCACCGCCCAAAATTAAATGTACTTGTCCCATAATAACTCCGCATAAAATGCATCAGTAAGTTAAGTTGTTGAATAAATATTATATACCCGTGAACAATCAAGATGCTCGTTTCAGAGCGCATGAGCGGCAATGTTTATAGTAAGCAATTCAAGGCAATACATTGTTGTAATGGTTATTCCCTTGTAAAAAGTATTAACGATGAAGTCATCTTTTAGAGGAATAAACGCTCAAGCGCTTCTTCGATGGGTCTAAAAACAATGTAGGGGTATTTAAGGTCGCGATTATCGTTTGATAGAGGTAAAAAGCAAGCTTTATTTTATTCTAGCTCAGTAAAATTCGGCATAAGACAAAATTTTATGGGGAAATTAATAAAAAGTTTTATTGAAAAAAATGAGTAAATTTAATGCTAAATACCTCAATAATTCTTGATTTATACTCACAAAGGTTTAAACTTTCAGAATATACTGAAACTTCAATAATAAAAATCAACATACAACCTATGGATAATAAAAGTATAAGAATGACCGATAAAATAGAGTCTTTTGTAATGCACTGCGGAGAAATGGGTAGTCGTTGGGGGTTTAATCGTACTGTAGGTCAAATGTATGGCTTATTAGTTATTAATCAAGAAGCGTTAAGTGCAATACAAATATCTGAATTACTGAACATTTCACGTGGTAATGTCAGTATGGGTATTAAAGAATTACAGTCTTGGCGTTTAGTGCAAGTACAGCATAAACCTAAGGATCGTAAGGAGTATTACTCACCTGCTGGTTCTATATGGGAAATGGCAATTAGAGTATTTGAAGAGCGTCGCAAACGTGAAGTTGACCCTACTTTGTCTTTGTTGCGCGACAATTTATTAAACGAGCCAGCAAACAGCCAAGAACAATATGCTCAAGCTAAAATGGCTGAAATACACGAGTTACTAGAAACAATTACCCACTGGGCGAGCGAGCTACAAAGTATGAGCCCAGACAAACTTAACACCTTAATGAAACTTGGCGCTGGTGTTAGTAAGGTTATTGATATTAAAGATAAATTAATGAAAAAATAAGGAGAAACTAATCAAGTAAACAAGCTTAAATTAGCCAATAAATAGGGTTGTACACCATGATGTAACAATTTTGTGATGTATTAATACACCAAAAACACACCAAACTTAATTTTTATATTGGCTATAACCATTTTTAATTACAGCCCATAACATTCCTGTAGGGCTTTTGGAGTAAAAATGTTAGATACGTTAATGTTATCTCGCATTCAGTTTGCGACTAACATCAGTTTTCATATTCTATTTCCTACTATTACCATTGCGTTAAGTTGGTTTTTACTGTTCTTTAAAATGCGCTTTGATAAAACCAACGATCCTGTTTGGATGAGAGCTTATCGCTTTTGGGTAAAAATATTTGCCATTACATTTGCTTTAGGTGTTGTTAGTGGTATTACCATGTCGTTCCAATTTGGTACTAACTGGCCAAAGTTTATGGAAACAGTCGGTAATATTGCCGGACCTTTACTGGGTTATGAAATACTTACAGCGTTTTTCTTAGAGGCTGGATTTTTAGGCGTAATGCTATTTGGTATAAACCGCGTATCACAAAAAGTGCATACCTTATCTACCTTTATTGTTGCTGTGGGCACTAGTTTGTCTTCATTTTGGATTTTAGCGTTAAATTCATGGATGCATACTCCGCAAGGTCATGAAATGCGTGACGGTGTTGCCTTTCCTGTTGATTGGTTAGCTATTATTTTTAATCCTTCTTTTCCTTACAGAATAATGCATATGCTGGTTGCATCAGGACTCACTGCGGCATTTTTAATTGCTGGTATAAGCGCTTATCGTTTGCTAAAAGGTGATGATAAAAGAGCACCTAAATTAACGTTAAAAATTGCGGTAACCGTTGCTGCTTTTTTAACACCCGTGCAAATATTTTTAGGCGACATGCATGGCTTAAATACACTTGAACATCAACCACAAAAAATTGCTGCAATGGAAGGTGTTTGGCACACAGAAAAAGGCGCACCACTATTATTGTTTGCCATACCCAATGAAACAGAACAAAAAAATGATTTTGCTATTGGTATACCCAAAGTCGCCAGCTTTATTTTAACTCATGACTTTGATGGTGAAGTTAAAGGTTTAAACGAATTTAAAGGTAATCACCCACCTGTTGCGCCCGTATTTTTTGCTTTTAGAATTATGGTTGGCATTGGGATGCTGATGTTATTTATTGCTTGGGTAAGTCGTATTCAGCTATGGCGCAAAGACGAATTATCACCTTGGGTGTTAAAAATGCTGCTATTAATGAGTTTTTCAGGCTGGGTAGCAACACTTGCCGGCTGGTACGTAACTGAAATAGGCCGACAACCGTGGTTAGTTACGGGCATTTTAAAAGTTAAAGATGCGGTTACTGATATTGCGCCTACAAATGTCGGCATCTCTTTAACGTTTTATATTGCCTTATATACCGTGTTAATGATTGCTTATATTCATACCATTTTCACTATGGCAGGTCGCGCTATTGAGATTGAAGAAATTAGCGAAGAAGAAAAAGGCGAACCCGTAAAGGATGCTAAAAACACCATTGATATTAACTACACCACAAAAGAGGAGTAATACATTATGTTTGAAGCTCATACATTAGCCATCGTATTTGCCGCCTTGATGGGGCTTGCTATTATTCTTTATGCAATATTAGACGGCTTCGATTTAGGTGTAGGCATATTATTACCATTAGGTGATAAAGAAAAAAGCGACCCGATGATCGCCTCAATAGGCCCTTTTTGGGACGCCAACGAAACATGGTTAGTTTTTGCCATAGGTTTGCTGTTAATTGCTTTTCCTGAAGCCCATAGTTATATTTTTAAAGAACTTTACTTACCAACCGCTTTTTTACTTATAAGTTTAGTTTTGCGTGGCGTTGCATTTGATTTTAGAGCAAAAGCTGCCATTAGCCACACAGCTACTTGGAACAGAGTATTTAAGGTAGGATCTTTACTGGCTGCCATGAGCCAAGGTTACATGTTAGGTATGTATATAATGGGTTTTCAAAGTACAGTCATTGCCTATAGTTTTAGCTTATTAAGCGCGTTTGGTGTTGCTGCTGCTTATAGCTATATTGGCGCATGTTGGTTAATCATGAAAACAGAGGCTGACTTGCAAGTGCGAGCAGTTGCTTGGGCTAAAAAATCAGGGATTATTTGTTTCATCGGCATTGTTTTAGTGTCGGTTATTAACCCATTAATTAACCCCGGAGTTTACGATAAGTGGTTTGAATCATCTATTATGTACTTAATGCTACCTCTACCCTTGCTGTGTTTTGTATTATTTATATATAGCTTTTTTCAGTTAAAAAAACTACCCACCCAAGATGATAGTTATTGCTGGGTGCCTTTTGCCTGCGCAGCGACTATTTTTTTACTGTGTTTTATTGGTTTAGCTTTTAGTTTTTACCCTGATATAGTGCCTAATAAACTTACCATTTGGGAAGCTGCTTCGGCACCCGAATCGTTAAGTTTTATTTTATGGGGTGCTATTATTGTCGTACCCGTAATATTTGCTTATACCGTATTTTCATATCGAGTATTTTGGGGCAAAGTACAAGAGCTAAGGTATCATTAAATAAAAGTGCTTAGTAAACAGGGCTTAAGTAGGAAGGGCTTAGTAACTTAGTTACTAAGCCCTTTTTTTGTTAGTATTTGCAACGCTATTAATGCATTTTCAGCGTCTTTACTTGCAACAAATATATGGTCGTGAAAATAACCCGCTACAACATTCGCACTAATATTTTCTTGTGCTAATGTTGTAGCAACTGCAGCGGTTAAACCAACGGCATCAAGACTTGAATGTACATTTAAGGTAATGCATTTAAATATCCCTTGGTAATCAATATTATTTTGTTCAGCCTTTACCTTAGTTAAAATAACGGTTAAGCCTTCTTTTTCTTGAAAAGTACCTATCGGCATCAATTCACTTAATTGCTGATAATCGGTATGCTCCAGCGTGCCAAAAATGTACTCATCGTTTAACAACTCCGGCGTCATTGATTCAATAAGTTTTACTAAGTTTTTTTCACCAGACATTTTTTCAGAAGATATAAGTACAGCAGGTGTAGATTCAGTCGGCATAATTTCCTCGGATATAGTTTGCACAAATAAGCTTCTAAAGAGTTTGTTTAGAAAGGCCTAGTTCAAAAGGTATTGCAAAAAAAGTTATCAGTAAAGTTTTTGATGTATATTTTTCGACAAAAAAGCGAGAACACCTTTCAGCGCTCTCGCTTATTTGGTCATTATTAGCGACAAGTGTTAACGCGTCATAATGAACTTATTTAACAAACTTATTTAACGAATTTAGGCGCAATTGGTTGATTATTTCTTCTAGTAACATACAAAATACAGCTTTCATTTCCCTGCTGTTCAAATTTACGTGTTGCTCCTATCGGAGTAGTAAAGGTATCGCCCTTGCCTAATAATAATGTTTCACCGTCCACGGTTATATTTACTTCACCTTGGTGCACAAAAATAACTTCTTCTTCAAAGCGAATATGTTCAGGAATAATAGAATTTTCTTGTAGTTTTAAGGCACGTATAACAAAACCATGCTCCCAACTTAATTGGCTTGCAGGAAGGTCTTCAGCGCTGTTTGCTGGACCAGCTAAAGCAACTTCTTCAACGCCAGTAAATTGAGCTAAACCGTTATTCTTTGCCCAAGCAAACGTTTTAGTGCGTTGCACAATACTTTCCATAACATCATTATTAACAATACGGTGTTGGTTAATTTGTGCGGTAGAAGTAACCGGCATAGGTTTTTTATTAGCGGGAATTTTTTCACCTAAGGTGGTATCAACCAAACTTCCATCATCCAACAAGACTAAACCATATTTTTTTGCCAGATCAAATACTTGTGGTACCCATGTTACACGACCCGGATTGTCGCTACCTAATATGGCGTATAAATAACCCATGCCATCGCCTACGTTTTCAAATCCTCTAAAAATATCCGTTGGAATTGAAATAATATCGCCTTCGTTTAATTCAACTCTGCCATCTTTACCATCAACTCCACTCATAAATGCCCATTTACCTTGATGGATCACAAACACCTCTTCAGTTAAGTGGCTATGCTGCGAGTTTAAACAACCAGCCGGTTGGCGTGCACCACCAATATTAAAACCATGAGGGATTGAAATATGAATGTGTTGATCTGGGTTCTCGGCAACGCCAGGACCAATTAAGGTGAAATTTTCTTTTTTGTCGCTGCCTGGGCTGCGTGTATCAATAAATGCATTAGTACAAGGTTTTAAGTCATTATATCTAATAAGTCGGTCGGCTAAATTCATGGGTATTCCTAATTATTTTAAATGTTTTTACAACAGCTTTGAATTAACGAGCAGTCCAACCACCGTCTACTTTTATACTAGTACCCGTGATCATTGAAGCTAAATCGCTTAATAAAAAAGTGCAGCTATTGGCTATATCTTCTACTTTAGCTAAACGCCCTAAAGGAATCATCGTGAATACAAATTCTTTAAAAGCTTCATCTTCAAACATGGGTTCAGTCATGGGCGTTAATACAAAAGTAGGTGCAACTGTATTTACTCGAATATTGTGATCGGCTAATTCAACAGCCATTGCTTTAGTTACACCCTCAACGGCGTGTTTACTCATACAATATAAAGTACGCCCTTGCGAGCCAACAAAGCCCATTTGAGAAGACATATTCACAATTGAAGCGGCTTTAGCTTGTTTCATTGGTGTAATAGCCGCCTGAGAAATTTTATAAAGCGTTCGTATATTTAAATCGATCACGGCATCTATATTCTCATTACTTTGTTCTTGCATTAAGCCTACGCGATTAATGCCAGCATTATTAACTAGTCCATCTAAACTAGGTAACTCACGCACTCTTTGATAAAAATCTTCGTGGGTTACGTCTATTATCCACGGGGTTATATTGTTAGGGTAGCGCGCTACCAATTTATCTAAATCACTTTCAGTTCTAGCAACGGCAATAACGTCTGCACCATATTCAGCAGCCATAGCAGCACAAGCTAAGCCAATACCCTTACCTGCACCGGCAACTAATATTTTTTTATTGAGGAACAAATCTTTATCAAAACCCATCGTTTTTAATCCTAAAATCAATTATTGCATTCGAAGTCATTATTACGTAGGATTTAACTAAGTTCAAGTTAATACGTTAAATATTGCATACATTAACAGCACATAATCTGGAGACATTAAGATGATAAAATACCTTAAAAAAGGCAAACAAGAAGAAGAAAAAAAAGATTATCTACAGTCCGTTAAAACCACCGTAGAAAATATTATCGAAGCTATTGAAACCGACGGCGACAAAGCCGTTGCTAAATATTCAAAAACTTTTGATAAATGGGAGCCTGAGTCTTTTAAATTAACCCCAGAAGAAATTAAAGCCTGTTATGCAGAACTTGAAGACAGCGTAATTAATGATATTAAATGGGCTCAAGAGCAAGTACGAAATTTTGCTCAAATTCAGCGCGATTCAATGAAAGACGTTGAAGTTGAAACCTTACCTGGCGTAATTTTAGGTCATAAACATATTCCTATGGAAAGTGTTGGCTGTTACGTACCCGGCGGTAAATACCCTTTAGTGGCGTCTGCTCATATGAGTGTAGTTACGGCAAAAGTTGCAGGGGTTAAACGTGTTATTGCTGCAGCTCCACCTTTTAATGGTAAACCGTCGCCAGCAATTGTTGTTGCCATGGATTTAGCCGGTGCTGACGAAATATATTGCTTTGGCGGTGTACAAGCAATTGCTGCAATGGCAATTGGTACTGAAACTATAGCACCGGTAGATATGATTGTTGGCCCAGGTAACGCATTTGTTGCAGAAGCGAAACGTCAGTTATTTGGTCGGGTAGGAATTGACTTATTTGCAGGACCTACAGAAACGTTAGTTATTGCTGATGAAAGTGTTGACGGTGAATTATGTGCCGCTGATTTATTAGGCCAAGCTGAGCATGGGCCTACTTCTCCCGCTATTTTATTGACAAACAGTGAAAAATTAGCACACGACACTATAGCTGAAGTTGAAAGGCAATTAACTATTCTTTCAACTGCTGATGTTGCCGGTGCTGCATGGAAGGATCACGGAGAAGTTATCGTTTGTGACACCTACGAAGAAATGATTGAAGTTGCCAACGATCTAGCATTTGAACACGTACAAATCATGACAAAAAACATCGCTTATTTTAAAGAAAACATGCGTAATTTTGGTGCTTTATTTTTAGGTCCTGAAACAAATGTATCCTACGGTGATAAGTGTATTGGTACTAACCACACTCTTCCAACTCGTAAGGCAGCACGTTATACTGGTGGATTATGGGTGGGTAAATTTATAAAAACCTGTACCTTTCAAAGTGCGAGTGAAGAAGCCTCGGTCGTTGTAGGTGAATATTGTTCAAGACTTTGTGCCGTAGAAGGTTTTGCTGGTCATAAGGAGCAAGCCGATATTCGTTTGAGAAGATATAAAGGGTAAGTATTGATTAAAAATAAAAAAGTAACTTCCTATGATGTTGCTCGTGAAGCAGGTGTATCACAATCAGCAGTGTCACGGGTATTTAGGCCTGGTTTAAGTGTTTCTCAAAAAACACGCGATAAGGTTACCGAAACCGCAAATAAAATGGGTTATAGACCCAATGCTATTGCCAGAATGTTAATTACCAAACAGTCTGGCATGGTTGCTGTTATCGTATCGTCAAGAGCAAACGAAAACTACCCAGAAGTGCTTTCGCAAGTCAGTAAACAGCTTGCGGCTCGTAATAAACGAGTTTTATTATTTACTTTAGATGATGCCGATGGAATAGATGAACTATTTGAACAAATATGGACTTTTCAGGTAGATGGCGTTATCGCACTTGCTGCTCATTTTGAAAGCAAACGTTTAGCACAATTTGAACAACATAAAGTACCCGTAGTGCTCTATAACAGAAATGTTCCAGACGCTTCAACCAATACAGTTTGTTGTAATCATGAACAAGGCATTAAGCAACTACTCGCTGAGTTAAGCTTAAGTAAACCTAAATCTTATTTAGTGCTTTCTGGCCCAGTAGACTCTGATGTAGCCAATGAGCGCAGAGAAATAGCTCTAGGGTTACTGAATAAGTCAGGTGAGAAAAATGTTCATGTGCTTTATGGTGATTACACTTATCAAACGGGAAGAGATTGTTTAGCGAAATGGTTAGCCAAAAACCCTGCACCTGATGCCGTAATATGCAGTAATGACAGCATGGCAATTGGGGTTATTGATGAAGCGAGAGAAAACCATAACATTCATATCCCTAACGATATGTCTGTAGTTGGTTTTGATGGCATCGCCTCTTCTTTTTGGGAAAGTTATCAAGTAACCACCGTAAAACAACCCCTAGAACAATTGGTTAAAGCAGCGGTAGACATGCTAATAGAGCATATTGAACACCCTGATTCGCCACCAGAAGCTCGAGTACTAACGGGCACCTTAATTAAAGGTAATTCTGTAAAGCGGCTCTAACTAGCACATTAGGTTATGTAATATGCATTCTTTACCTATTTTATTTTTACCCGGCACCTTATGTACAGGTGCCATGTTCACTCACCAAATCAACCAATTAAAAACTCATTGTAATAATATTTCTGTGGTGCAATTTAAGCAGGCATCTACCTTAAAAGAAATGGCAAACCTTGTTATAAAAGCTGCTAATAATCAACCGTGTGCTTTAATAGGGTTTTCAATGGGCGGTATTGTTGCCGAAGAGGTAGCAAAAACCCACCCTCATCTTATCGCTAAACTCGCCTTAATTAACTCAAACTGCCATGCCGACTTACCCGAACGTAAAGCCGGTAGAGCAGCGCTTATTAAAGAAGCGCATGAAGGTAAATTGGCGATATTAATACAAAATACTTTTATGCCTAATTATTTGTACACACAAGACAAAAAGCACCAAAAAATTATTATTGATATGGCGTTAACCTTGGGTGAAAAGTGTTTTGAAGCGCAAGTTAGGGCAATTGAAGATAGACCTGACTCATTGCATATTTTGCAAAAACTTGATGCCGACATACTTATTATAGGTGGCTTGCAAGACAAAATTTGTAATGCAGAGCATCAACGATATATGCATGAATCATTGCCCAATAGTAAATTAGTTTTGTTAGATGAATGCGCACATTTTTCACCTTTAGAGCAAGCTGAAAAAGTATCCGACGCGCTAACAAAATGGTACTTATTAACCACACATTAGTAACAAAAATAATCATTAGCTTATTAACATAGCTAAGGAAACAATTATGAATTTAAAAGAAAAATTAGCAGAACTAACGCCACTCTTGGGTACATTTATTAAGAGTACGCATTTTCATAATACAGAGGTGTTAGCTCATTCAAATTTAGACTTGTTATGCTTAGATGCTGAACATGCCCCGTTTGATCGTTCAGATCTAGATAGCTGTATTTTAGCGGCTAAGTCTCAGCAAAAACCTGTTGTTGTGCGGATTCCTAATAGCGAAAGCTCGACCATTTTAAATGCTTTAGATTTGGGTGCAGACGGCGTAGTAATTCCGCATGTATTAACCGCTGAGCAAGCTAAACAATTAGTTAAAAAGTGCTTTTTTGGTGCTGGTGGTAGAGGTTATGCAGGCTCATCGCGCTTTGCTGGCTATACCACACATAAATTACCTGAGAATTTATTAGCCAATAAAAATAAAACCTGCGTTATTGCTCAAATAGAAGATGTAGAAGGCGTAGAAAATATTGATGAGATTTGCCAAGTTAATGGAATTGACTGTATTTTTATTGGCAGAATGGATTTAACTGTGGCATTAAAACAAACCGATCCAAGCCACCCAAGTGTTATTGCTGCGGTAGAAAAAATAGTAGCCGCAACTAAAAGGCACAACAAAACATGCGGTATATTTGTTGGAGATTTAGCTGAATTACCACGTTGGATATCAGCAGGCATAAGCTTGTTTTTATTAGGTTCAGACCATGGTTTTATGTTAAGTGGGGCTGCCCAACTCAAGCAAAGTTTTAATGATGCTGTTGAACAAAGTAGTTAAAACTAAAAAAAGCCATTAATCTATACCCGCTATCATTCAAATAAGCCTATGGGGTAACTTAAGTAGAACTTAGGTGTAACTTGGGCTTCACTTGGGTATAAATAAAGAAATAGGAACGTTTAACTTGAGTAGAATATATAAAGATGATTTGCCGGAAAGTGAATTTCCCGAGCAAGCATTATCAAGAAAAACCATTGGCTGTCCTTACTGCGGAGAAAGCATTAAGGTTTTAATAGACCCCAGTGATATTGAACAACAATATATTGAAGATTGTCAAGTTTGTTGCCAACCAATAAATTTTGTTATCTCTACCAGCATCAATGGCGATATTTCTATTAGTGTATACAGCGATAATGAATCTTTTTAACGAACGCTTAAATTACTGACAAATCGCTTTGTTAAACTCTTTCATGCGGGCAAGCACGTCTACACCAATTTGATGATATACATGTAAAATATCAATGAGTACCCAGTTTTCTCTAATTAAACCGTTTTCACAACGCCAAAAATCTAAACTTCGCATGGTTATTTTTTGTGTTGATGGTGCAATACCTAACCAACCATTGTTGCTAATGGTCATTTGCATACCCGGCCACGCCGTAAACCCAACATAATTACCTTCACCAAATAAATATCCTTTTTCAACATCACCCACTCTATTAGGCATTGCGTTTAAAAAGGGAATTTGATGCCAATTTCTAAAACCTTTAATGCCTCTGCCAGTTCCAATGCCCGATGGTCCATACCAATTACATTTTGGGTGCCAAAATTTTTCAAGCATCATAGCCTCTACTCCGCCAGTGGCGTAGTTACCTAAAGCGTTACACATGCTTTGAACCAGCTCAATGCTTGGATTAGTTAGTTCAATATTTTGTATATTAGTACCATCTTGTGTTGCTGGCGCGGGCACCTGCCACTCGCGCCCTAAACTTGGCACCATTGGCCAAGCTTTAGCTTGCATCATTACCTCAGGAATATCCCAAACAGCTTGAATTTCAACCACTTTATTGTTTTTAATTCGGTAAAACTCATGAAACCGCATCGACACTTGGTGCCCTGTGGGAGGGATATCTAACCAGCTTTTTTCAAAACTACCCGTGTAATAGCCACACATACCAACCCAATGAGTTCCATCTTCACTATCGCCAGCCATTGCAATGGTTTCTCTGCGCTCTATATCAGGAATAGCTCGGTTTAAGGTCATATAGGCTATATCGAAAAAAGCCTGCGCTCCATGCATGGTTTCAAATGGGTAACATAATTGCACTAAAGCATCTGACGATAGCACGCTATTGAGTTGCTCTAAAACTATTTTTGGCTCAAAATTATACAAAGCATCTCTTAAAGGCTTAAGTAAAACTTTATGATTTTTATGAAGTTGCATGATTATTCTCGATAAAAATTTAGCACCTCATTTGTGATACGCAAAACCTACAAACAAGTGACTTCGAAGTCACTTGATGATACCCTGCCAAAAATGTATTTCAAGTAAAACTTTTGAATGGGAAATAAAATGACACGATTGTTAGATAATTTATATTTACATCTTAAGTCTTCTAACGACAATATAGAGGATTACGTAACAGATGATGTGCAGTGGCATGTAAGTGCTCCAATCAATGCTTTGCATGGTAAAACAAAAATATTAACGGATTTTTGGCAACCTTTAATTTTCTCCTTACCTGACGTTGAAAGAAAACCATTTATCCATATTGAAGACGAATACCAAGGTAGCCAATGGATTGCCAGTACAGGTTACTTTGTTGGAACTTTTACTCAAAATTTATTTGATATTCCCGCTACCCAAAAAACACTCTATTTACGCTACACCGAATTGGTAAAGTTAGAAAAAGGTAAAATTAGCACGTGTTATATTGTGCTAGATTTTTTAGATGCTATGAATCAAGCGGGTGTTTACCCATTAAGAAAAAGCTTAGGTCATGATGGTTTAATAATGCCTCCATCTACTATGGATGGCTTGCACTACGGCGATGCCTACAAGGTTAATAAAGGTGAATCTGAAAAATCTCAGCAATTAGTTTTAGAAATGCTTGATGAGTTAGGCTGTTTTGACGGAAAGTCTTTAGAAAGCATGAAATTACATAATTTTTGGCACAACGACTTTATGTGGTATGGCCCTTCGGGTATAGGTACTACAAGAGGAATTGAAGGATTTAGAGCACATCATCAAGGCCCTTTTGTTTTTAGTTTTCCCGATCGTGTCGTCGACCATAAAGCGACATTAATTGCACAAGGTCATTATGTTGCAACGGGTGGTTGGCCTCATATGCATGGTACGCATTCTGATGGTGATTGGTTAGGTTTACCACCGTCAAATAAAAAATTATCTTTACGGGTAATAGATTTATGGCGCAGAGAAGGTAATTTATTAAAAGAAAACTGGGTTGCCATCGATATTATCGACATGTGCATGCAAATGGATATTGATGTATTTGCCATGATGAAATCATTACCTAATAAATTACCTAATAAATAACCCAATAAATAACCCAATAAATAAGTAAAAAACATTCTCAATATCGCACCCTAAATACTCGCCACAAAGGTCATTCACCTATAAATAAGTATTTTATCGGTTAAATTGCCATAGATGGCTGGTAGTTAGCTTGGATTATTAATTTTTTTACTGCGCTCTAAAATATCTAACCCTTGTTGTTTTAACCAATAAGGGATATCAATCAACACCCAATTTTCCATTAGTTTATCGCCTTCTCGGCGATATACATCAACCACTCTCATGTCTGCTCTGATCTCGCCACCTGGTAAACCTAAAAATCCACCGGTAGGTGTACTACTAAGATTTGGCCAACCAAAAAAGCAGGCATAATTACCTTCGGCATACCGGCAAATATGACCATTAAAAACCTTATCTTTTAACCCTTGCCTAAATGGGTAAGAGTGCTGTTCTTGAAATTTAGGTATGGTATACGTTGCGCCTATACCTGCAGGGCCGTACCAAACCATATCTTTTGCCCATGTTTTTTCTAAAATTTCAGGGGGATAAGTGTCATTAGCGGTAATGTTGAGTTGCGATAAATCATCAATCATTTGGTTAAGCAACACCATGGTTTTTTCACCCTCGGTTGGATCATTATCATGCAGTTGAATACCATCATGAGTTTTTGGTCCTGGGTAAATAAAAGAATGCCCTGTAGCTTGAGGTAAAGGATTAATACCTACTTGATGCATTACGCTTATAATATCGCAGAAAAAGCCGGTGCGAGTAATTTTACCATTTTCAATACAATTAAAGTCGGCATAACGAACCATTACCATCCGCCCTGAACGAGGTATGCCTAACCAGTCTTTATCAAACTGCACCATAAAATGCCCCATGCTGGTTACCCAACTAGAATCATCTTTACCATTAACACCCGCCATAAAAACATCTTGCCTACGCTGAATATTTTTAAAGGCATGCATAAAAGGTTGCCAGAAAATTTCATTAACAGCTTTGGCACCTTTTTGCTCATTAAATGGATGCACTCCATACCACTGGCAATCATCACTCATGTACTGAGTTAACACTTTTTCAACGGTTTTAGGTGTTGATGCCTCCAGCGCTTTATAGTACTCAAGGATAAGATCTTTATTTTGTTGTTCGTTTGTCATTTATAATCTCAAATGCTTAGGATGGTTAAAAAAGCCAAGTTAATCGCTTACTAATGTAACTTAAATTGAATAAGTAAGCCGTCATTTAACATTAATTTAGTTGTATGTTTTTAAGTTAAGTATTTACATTAAGTTTGGATAATATCTGCTTTCATATTATTTTAAACAATGCTATGTTTAATTGACTTCGAAGTCAACGAAGAATGATTAGTGCACGGTTAAACATAATAATAAAGAGAGAACGATATGACAGAATTTGGCGCTCTAAATTGGACGATATTAATTGTTTACATACTCGGTAATCTTTTATTAGGTTATGTGGTAAGTAAAAAAGTAAGCTCATCAGACGATTTTTATCTTGGACAAAAAACCACCCCTTGGTGGGCAATAGGTATTTCTGTTATCGCCACTTATGTAAGTGCATTAACCTTTTTAGGTGCACCTGCATGGGCATATAAAGATGGCTTGTCGGTTATTGCTATTCACTTAAATTATCCTCTTGTAATTATTGCTGTAATTACCTTTTTCTTTCCATTTTTTTACAATGCTGGTGTTGCTTCTATTTACGAATATCAGGAAAAACGTTTTGGTAAAAAAGCGCGGGCATTAGTTTCTGGTATTTGGTTAATATCTCAAACTATGGGCTCTGCCGCAGTACTTTACGCTACCTCTATTGTGCTCAGTTTTATAACAGGTATACCTGAAATTACTGCAATATTTATTGTAACTATTATTGCGTTAATTTATACCGTAATGGGCGGGATAACCGCCGTTATTTGGACGGATGTTATTCAGTCAGGTATTTTAATGTTAGGCGCAGGTATTATTATGTATGCCTTGATTGATAGTAGTACTACACCGGTAATGGAAAGCCTATCGCAATTAAAAGAGTTAGGTAAAACTGACCCACTTAATTTTGATTTTGACCTCTCCAACACAACAACCGTTTGGTCGGGTATATTAGCCATGACCCTCTATCATATTACCGTATATGGCACCAACCAGATGATGGTGCAACGTACTTTGGCCGCTAAAAATATTGGTGATGCTAAAAAATCGTATTTAATGATGGGGTTTTTAGCTTTCTTTGTTTATTTCTTTTTTATTGTTTTAGGTATTTTATTTTACAATTATTATCAAGGAAAGGCATTCGAAAATGAAAACACCATTATTTTAGAGTTTGCCGCTGAATACGGTATGCCGGGATTAATGGGAATTATTGCAGCAGCCGTTATGGCAGCTTCAATGTCTAGCTTAGATTCTGCATTTAACTCTTTATCAACTGTTTCAACGCTTGATTTCTATAAAAAATATTACAAACCCAATGAAACGGATAAACATTATTTAAACGTATCCCGTGCATTTACAGTGTTTTGGGCTGCGGTCATTATTTTCCCTGCTATTATGTATCACCTTCACAGTTCTGGCTCTATTTTAGAAGTATTAAGTAAAGTAGGCTCGTATTTTGTTGGTGCTCAACTCGGTATGTTTGGTTTAGGTTTCTTTTCAAAACATGCAACCGAACGTGGTTTGTTAGTAGGCACATTTGTTGGTGTGTTAGCGGTTGCATATACGGCTATTTATACTGATATTGCATGGCCTTGGTATGCTGCAATTGGCGCATTTGTAAATGTGGTGGTTACTATTGTAGCGAGTATTGCTATTGATGGAAAACAAGCCGAATACTCACCTTATTCAATTAAAGGGCAAATGAAAGAATTTGCTGATAATCATAAACCTGAAAAAGAAAACGGCTGGTATTTAGTGCCGGGAAAAGTAGACAAAGTATGTTATGCGCTATTTGGTTTTTTCATTTTCACCCTAGTATTTTTATTCTCCTTTGAGCTATTTATTTAAAGTAACGAGTTAACCTATGACTGCAAAGTTAAACAAATCGATAACACAAGTCCATTGGCAACCTCTAACAAAACTGTTAGAGCCTGAAGGTGATAAACAACAAGTACTCAAAGGGTTTGATGAAGAGTTTGTTGATATCGTTGATTACATTATTCGTATAACCCATCGTATTTGGGAGCAAAAAAATGTTGGACTATGTTACCGATATTACGGGGATATTTGTCCGGTATTTATGTTGGGTGGTTACTCTGAATGTGTTGAGCAAGTGGTGCAAAATACCTTAAAAACCATAGCGGCATTTCCGGATCGAAGCTTGATAGGTGAAAACGTTATTTGGAAAGAAGAAACCGACGGTACTTATTATTCTTCGCATCTGATCACAAGCATAATGACTAACACCGGTAATTCTGATTTTGGTTTAGCTACTAACAAAACTGGGCGAGTTACTACCATTGCTGATTGTGTGTGTTTTGAAAACAAAATTATTAAAGAATGGTTAGTGCGTGACAACAGCTTTTTAATTAGCCAATTAGGCATTGATTTAATTGATGCGGCAATACACTTTTCAGCCTCTATTCCCAACGAAACCTTTCACAATTGGTACAATAGCGAGTACGACAGAGTCATTAACGCCAAGCACAGAGCTGAAATACCTTTTAGCGAAAGTAATTGGACAACAAATAACTTCGTAAACGCTTGGGCGCAAGCCTTATTTAATCAAAAACAGTTTTCTACTTTAACGCAATTTTACCATGTTGCAGCAGCACACCAATGGCCTGGTGGCAGACAATCAACCGGATTAGCTCAAATTAGTGGCACATTAATTCAGTGGTTAGCCCAATGCCCTGATGCAAAAATGACGATTGATCATATTGGTGTTACCAGTTTTGATGAGGATACAATTGATATTGCTATTAGATGGTCGGTAGCGGGTAGATTTAATCCCCATATTGATCGCTTAACGGCGTTAAAAGGTAGCAGGTTTTTTGTATTAGGTTGTACTCATATGCGAGTTAAAAATCAAAAAATTATTAAAGAAATTACCGTATTTGATGAAATTTCTTTATACGCTAATATGATCCGTGAGTCGGGTCAATCTTTACCACTATTAGCAAAAGGATCTTAATGATGTTTAATGAACTTACTGCATTATATACCGAAGGTGATTTAGCTCAGTTATCGTCAAGAATTTTACACAGCACCGCATGGAAACAACACGATTTTACCGCCTATGGCGATATGCAAATAAATAAATTATGGCTTAAAAGCCTAGAGCAATTTGGTTTTTTGCAAGTGACTCAACAACAAGAAATTCAAGGTGAAAATTTTTCAGCACTTCATTTAACATTATCAACAGCTTTATCAGGTAAAAAAGATAAAGCTAAGCATGTTTCTGTTACCTTTTTCTTTGAACATAACAATAAACACATTAAACGATTACATTGTGTTGTAGACACCTTAGCACTTGCTAAATTGTTAAAACAAGAGCCAAGAGTATTATTAAAAGCCTTACCAACACCTGATCCTTTATTATTAAGTCAATTTGATCATCAGTTACATCCAAAAAGCTTTCACGCAACACCTAATGATGTATGTGAATTACCACATACCATTAGCGACACCGTTAACCAATGGTGGAATATTTGGCAAGAAAAACAACTCGCTAGCTTTAAAAATATATATAGTGATAATGCAATAGTGCAAATTGCAGGCTTTGGCTCTCAACAAGGTTTTATACAGCTGCGGGACTTTCATTTAAAAATTCATAATCGAATGAATCGCAGTTATTGCCAATTAGAAAATATATGCATTGATAAAGCTGGTAACTCACTCGCCATAAAATGGCACCTCGATGGTGACTACATCAGTAAAGGTGCCATTAAGCGGATTCGAATACCCGTTATTTCAGTGCTTACACTTGAAAATAAGCTTATTATTGAAGAGCAATTACAAATTGATTGGTTAGCTTTGTACAAACAATATGAGCTGAGTTACCCCTTTGTGTAATGCAGTTTAAATAAAATATAGTTAGTTATCATTCAAGATGCTCGTTTCAGAGCGCTTGAATGGTATAGCGATAAATACGCTACTTACTTAGTAAACTGAAACGCCTACGATTTAGTCTTTCAACTTTGCTCTTATTAATAATAAACACGCCAGCATTAAACATAGGTAGTAATGAATTGAACCACCGCTATAACCTTCTCTACGCTCGACTTTAGCAATTTTTTCTTCTTTTACTCGGGTTTTAAAGCGTGCGAGTTCAGCATCTAAATTAGTGGTCATATCGTTAACCGCTAGGTCAAAACTTTCAATCGATTTTTCAGATAAAACAGGATCAACCCCTACTGCTGTTGTTCTTTTTTCTATTTTGTTAATACCCGGCGCTCTAAACAACATTTTTTTACTTTTTATATCAAAAACAGCAGTATCTACAAAAGTTTGAATGGTATTTTCATTCCCTGGAATAATATACATACCAACAATTGTCCAATATAGTAGAGAAGCATTATTCTCCATAGATTGAGTTACCTGATCGTATGAAATTAAAGCCATAACATCTACATCGTAAAGTCTCCCTATTTGATCTAATGTAGCAAAACCTTCACCAACACTTAAATAAGTACTTGGAATAATTTCTATGCGGTCAATATAGTCATATTTTAAAAATGCGCTTTTTACTTTATCAAGAATTTCTATTTGATCTTTACCGTGGATCCCATCTCTTTGCCAGTTTTTAGAAGGAACAAAAGCTAAGCCCACTTTTACAGGAAGAGAAAGTACCGGCACTTCTGGTTGATGTTCAACACGGCTTTCTTTGTTAGGATATAAAAAATCCATCAGACTACTAGATTGCGTTTGTTTGCCGTTATTTTGGCTGAGCAAGTTACTACAAGATGATAATAATAAAATAACACTTAACGCGATCATAAAATTTATAAACTTCATTGCTGATCCTTTTAGATAATAAATTTTGCTTAGCTATTAACAATATAATACTTGCATAGCTATTACACCTCAAGTTACCTATTAAGAGCTACTAAAGCCTTAAAAAATGGCTATACGCTTGCTAATAGATGTTATAGATTTATATCCGTTATCAATCAATATGCTCGTTTCAGAGCGCGTGAGCGTCAATGTTTATAAGGAGTAATTCAAGGCAATGCTTTATTTTAATGGTTGTTCCCTTATAAAAAGTATTAACGATGAAGTCATATTTTAAAGGAATAAATGCTCAAACGTTTCTTCGATGGGTCTAAAAACAATTTATGCGGCGTTATTAAGTGTAGTCAGGTTCCTACACGGATAATGGTATGAACCCACTCCACTTCCTATCGGCCTCGCAATGGGCCAAAATGGAAGCGTAAACATACCATTTAACAAAAGCGGAGTGGGTATAATGAAGATTACAACAGTTGGACT